>Ga0307507_10004870_pt1 | contig 23025 bp, 21 predicted proteins | sample 7_EM_MG_FD_207223 | JGI IMG/M metagenome (GOLD analysis project Ga0307507, IMG submission 207223) | Populus trichocarpa ectomycorrhiza microbial communities from riparian zone in the Pacific Northwest, United States - 7_EM | ecosystem: Host-associated > Plants > Roots > Unclassified | place...
CCTAATACGAGAATTAACGATGCTAGTAATAGTAACTACAGCTAGCCATGTTTGGTTATAGTACTAAGAGGTAAATCTTTAATAATACCTGATTCCGAATACGCGATGAAATTGGAAGTATATTAGAAGTGGCAATCCAGCTATTGTACCTTAACAAAATTAACCGCGCATCAACGAACGGGGAAACCTCCGGCGATGACAATCCCCCACCAACCCCACTATCATGAAAACAAAAAAAAAAAAGAGTTATGAAATTTAAATACATAGTAGAATATAACTGGCCACCTAATGCAATGACGTTCCCCAAAGAAAGGCCCTTTCTCACCTCCATTGTTCTAGTGATAACGAACACGCTATCCCCCCGCCATGTGCTCAAAGTATCTCCCATTTGAGCATCTAATGATATGCGTAAATCCTGCAATCCCAACCGTAGTATACAGAAAGATGATTCAACTCATTTGTCTAGTTTTGAAATATACTGCATGAGAGCACATCTTATCACTCGGCAACATTGATCATTGATTCATTGCTTAAGTCAAGAATCTTATCACCCCCTTCTAATAGCCCGACCTTTCTGATTTCTGTATGATACACCAAGGGTTGTGAGGTAAATGGCCTTAGTTTGGAAGCACTAGTAGCGATAAATTTAGGTGTTCGTATACTGCGATAGCTTGGGAAGTGAACTACTGTACGAAGTGTGGTCCCTGTTTAGCCGAATTTATATGTCCTAGCCTAGTGGGCATTACAGGACACTAACCCGGAAGAGCGCCATGCTCACTAAATTTCGCCGAGAGTTGAAAGGCTTGAAACGTATTGGGCCCGGAGGTGCGCAACGTGTAGAAGCGCATCGCTTTGTATGTGAATTTATGTTCAAATCCTCCTGTAGAATTTTCGGAAAAAAAATAATTTCTTGGAATTCAGCTTATGAGAGGCGTTAATATAGTTTGGCACAATACTCACTCTCAAAGTATCTATCGCCATACCGGTGCCCCCTAAGTTGCCTGCCCCTATTGTTGGATGCGGATTGGGACTTCTAGATTTCCACCCTTTTTTTCCTTGGTGGGTTTTAACTAATTCGCTTCCTACGGGTGCGGAGCCGCAAGACATTTGGGTGTGTAACCCCAATTCCTAATCGGCATAAAAACTCACAGATCGACACTTGGCGTACCCGCACTGCATCCTCAGCCTCCGGGGTGGATGTTCCGAACATGGTTGAGGCTCTGCTACAAAATATTAATTTCTGATTCGATAATCTTTTTGTTCCAGGCAACTCATTGGTTCTTGTTCGACACTTGGAGTTGCTGAGACGAACTTTGCAGTCTTGCGAGAAAACAGAATCGGTGTCTCCTCTTTGGTGGGTGATCTTCTCTTGGCAGGGAAAATCATTGGATCGCGGTGAGCAAAAATAGGTTGACATTTTGTAGTTATTGGGCTTACTAAAATGTCTGCCCCGCGCTGTACTATATAGTACTGGTGTTATGATCTCCCGAATTGCATTAGCCCTCCGACGCAATCCTCCTGTTGCCTCGATACTGCTCTTGCCTTAGCCCCCGCAGCCATTTCAGCGATAACGATAATTAGCCTTGACGAAATGGATCCGTCCTCATTTCAATACCCAGTCCTTACCTTGAATGATGACGAAGATAACGGCATCGGTAGTCATAGCAGTGTGCGGGACGACGGCGATATATCGGTACCGGTAGCCGACGACAAACTAGTGAACTTAGAGTGGTTATCCCCGCTGACGCCACGGGACAGGCACCAATCTGTGCGCAGGGGTCGAGTGGACGGAGTGGGAGACTGGCTCCTCCGGACACCCGAGTTCGTGAAATGGCATAAAAGTGAGGACTGTCCCGCCGGCCAAGTTTTATTCTGCTATGGGGCCCCAGGGGCCGGGAAGACGTGTCTTAGGTACCAGAGCCCAGAGCTACCCTAAAATAGGTTACAAAGCTAAAAAGTAGCAATAACAGCTCTCTCGTGATAGACACACTGCACAACCAGACCAGCGAGGAGAACGATACAGCCGTCGCTTATATCTATTGTGACTTCAATGCCGATAGCGAGGAGTCTGCAACCACCGTGCTGAGGGGCCTGTTGAAGCAGGTTGTGGGACAATTAAGACAGATCCCAGAAGAAGTGGAGAACGCCCTTGGGTCTGCAAAAGACCAGATAGACGGTCGGGGACCCCAGCTTCCAGAAATCCTAGCGATGCTCACCAAATCTTTATCGTCCGTTCCACGGGGGTTTGTCTGCATTGATGCTTTAGACGAGTTTCCCGCGAAGCATAGGCCGGAACTTTGGGAATCATTGAAGCACGTTGTCTCTGCGTGCCCAAACACTCGATTATTCCTTACCGGGAGGCCCCACATCCGAGACGAAGTTCAAAAATATTTCCTCGGGGGTGTTGATATGATTCCCATAAGTCCCACCAAGGAAGATATTGGAATATATGTTAAGATGAGGCTGAGGAAGGACTCGGAGACCAATGAAATGGATGAGAAATTGCGGGCGGATATTCTCAGAATTATTCCGGAAAAAATGTCTGAAATGTATGCGTTACCTAGACATTTTTAACCTCCAGGTTGTTAGCTAATAATGCTCTTTCTTAGATTCCTCCTCGTTTCCCTCGCCGTGGACGCAATCCTTGCAGAGGCGACCATTCACTGGAGAAGACAAACACTCTATACCGTGGCTAATGGGTTTGGTTTAGAGTACGCATACAGCATGACATTGGCCCGCATAAGAGATCAAGGCCCAAACAGATCGAAACTCGGGATGGATGCGCTAATGTGGGTTTGTCGCTCTGAGCGACCACTAGGAGCTGATGAGTTGTGCCATGCGTTGGGGGTAGGAATGAAGGGGAAAGACTTCAGCACTCATAATGTACCTTCGATACGGACCATACTGGGCAGCACCTTAGGACTTATCACAATTGACGAGACAACGTCGACGGTCCGTCTCATACATTTTACACTTCAGGAGTATCTTGGAGAACTACCCACCCTATTCGTCGCCCCTCACTCGAGCATGGCCGAAGTCTGTCTCACCTATTTGAACTCCAGATACATCCGAGAACTTTCACCAACCCTTGACATTGACCCGCGGGCGGCACACTTCCTGGAATATTCTGCGTGTTTCTGGGCAACTCATGCCACGATGGATGTTACGGAATCGGTGAAATCTCAGGCATTGCAGCTTCTTGACGGATACGAGAACCATGTATCCGCTAATATCCTGTTACGAGAGAAAAGGCCCTTGTATGTTGCCCAGGGACATGTGGAGGGGTTTACCGGACTTCACTGTGTAGCATTCCTAGGGATGGCGGAGATCGCGCGCTCCATGGTGGCGACGAAAATATGGGACCTGAACAGACGCGATTCCAAAGCTTCAACACCATTATTGTGGGCCGTTACATACGGGAACGAAGAGGTGGTGGGGCTGCTTCTAGAGCAGGGAGACACCAATCCCAACGTGGCTGACGAACACGGCCGAACGCCACTCTCCTTCGCCACAGATTTAGGACGGGAGGATATGGTTAAGCTGCTTCTAGAACGCGGGGATGTGAAACCCGATTTACCGGATAGAGAGGGTCGAACACCCCTCTCTTTTGCTGCCGGGTGGGGACGGGAGGATATAGTGAAGCTGCTTCTCGAACGCAGGGATGTGAAGCCCGATTTACCGGATAACCAGGGTCGAACACCCCTCTCTTTTGCTGCGGGGTGGGGACGGGAGGGTATAGTTAAGCTGCTTCTCGAGCGCGGGGATGTGAAACCCGATTTACCGGATAGCGAGGGTCGAACACCCCTCTCTTTTGCTGCCGAGTTGGGACGGGAGGGTATAGTTAAGCTGCTTCTCAAACGCGGGGATGTGAAACCCGATTTACAGGATAGCGAGGGTCGAACATCCCTCTCTTTTGCTGCCGAGTGGGGACGGGAGGGTATAGTGAAGCTGCTTCTAGAATGCCCGGGCATCAACCCCAGCTCATCCGATAATGCTGGCCGCACGCCGCTCTCGCTAGCTTCCGAGCGGAGGCGGGAGGTCGTAGTGAAGCTACTCAAGGAATGGCTGGATAGAAACCCTAGTCCATCTGATACAAAAAACCAATCTCAACTCCCCATTCCTACCATGAACAGCGATGGCGGCGCTGCGAAGCAGATATCCGAACCGAGAAATCCCAACCAAGAATTGACAAACAAAAACCATGGCAGAACCCCCCCCTCCGCCCAAGGCAAGAATACCCAAAAACCAAAAACACCATTTCTGCTACCAGAACAGGAAAACGTCACTCTCCCAACCGCAGATAACCCTGACGCTGCTGCTACTTGCACCATTTCTCGTTCCACCTTGACCACATCTCTCAGGAAACGGCCTGCACCACCACTACGCCCCAAAAACTCCCGGCCGAAACAACCAGACCCACCCCCGCCCATTTCCCTCCTCCTAGTCGGAGTTTTTGGTCTATTCATGCTCCTTATCCTTGTACTACCCCCCCCCTCCTAAGGGGTGTAATGAATCATGTTAATCATTTCGTTCCGTACTTTCATCGGGACTTCGGAGTTTGGGGAGTTTCGGTTTCTTGTTAGATTGGGCGTTCTGTAAAACAAAATTTGTTTGCATCAAGAGTTCTTGGCATATATTTGTGTGGCCACGTTATATATAGGAGAGCTAGAGTACTGTACCCGCAAAAATAGTAACCCAATACAATATCGGAAACACTAATCCCCAACATCACGTCCACAGTATAGCATTGGATCCACTCAGAGCGCCCAGAAAAAAGGAGAAGGAAAAAACAAGATCACTAGGTTAAACTATTTAATCTCCCTATCCCCATTTCTGAGATTCGGTCGGTGCTTCGTGGATTGCTCCAGGCCTTCACTCTCCCCCATCCACGGCCCCCCCACCGACGTCCCATAGTGCAGCTATACCGGTAACTTACTTGACTAAAACACAACGCTTACCCGTTCAATAAAAAGAAAAAGAGAATCATATATCTAGATTGACTCCCCAACAGAGAGACTTCATCTCACTCATTGAAAGGCTAACCCTACCACTACTCCTAACACTATATAACATTTCGGCCAACAGCAACGATCCGCTTGAGTCTAAGAACATCACCCGCGACCGGGTTCGACTAGCGGCATCTGGAAATGCTACCTGCTTTATGATGGCGGATGGTCAATAGTAGAAGAGAAAATCACTTGTCGTGGAGAAGGTTGTATAATAGAGTACAAGCACTGTGCTGCTAAAGCAGACACACAACCACCCACTTCGCCGGGGATGCCCCGCTCGTAATATAACTCTCTATTCTACTATGCTATTAGTAATACTCCATTACTTTATAGCAGGAGTAGTAGTAGCCACCCCACCAGCACTGGAGTAAAGTGCAAGCTCTTAACGAGTCCATTGATCTAGTGGCTTGTGGCAGGGGGGCGCGAGACTTGGGGATCTGCGGAGGGGGTGCCGGATGGTGTCGAGGGTGTGTTTTACCAGGGATAGTGGATGAGTAAGGTACCGTCACCGGGGCTGGCAGGTAGGTTGGTGGTGGGGGGGCTGCTTGCTTCGGGGGTGTGTGTTCTGGGGGGTTCGGTCAGGCCGTGATGTCTGGGTGGGGGTGAAGGGCTATGAGCTGAATAGCGTGTTTTCGAGTATCCTGCTTTAGGTTCTCAGTAGTTCCTACGCTGTTATGATAGTGGAATTTCCGTCTAAACACTTCCTCACTCTAAACTCCAAACCTCTCTTTCCTCGGTTCCGAGAGTGTTCCCCCAATGTGAGCGAAATCGATGGCGATACTTCAATCTGTTCATATCCCGGTGCTGGTAACCAAGAAAGAAAAAAAGCCCTCCTTGTATAGTAGTAAGCGAATGCAGAACCCTCAAGAACGGCTCTTAAGGCTATAGCCCCTTACCACCACAGGGCGCCGTGGGCGAGTTGGGTCTGGCGAAGAAGGCGTCGGCGAGGAAAAGGATGAGAGATCCCAAAGATCGTAGATGACCAACAAACGGTATAGAAGTGAATCCTAATAAAAGCTCATGTGCGCTTCGAACGGAATAAGCCCCTCCCTTTTCTCCCATCTCAAAACGAAAACCTGTCCTCTTTATAAGTTAGCTCTTGGATCTTGTGCATTCGCAACACTTGCTGTTGAGCATTGCAATCAGCCGCAAAAGGTTCAAGACGAGGAAGGCGATTGTGTTAGCGACACGAGGCTTAAATTAGGTAAGCTATCTGCTATGGTTCAGGTGTGAGGCTCTTCTGTTGACAATCTACTCTAGAGAGCCGCAAGAATATTTTTCCTTGGCACCATCATCTCCCACCGCCGCATGCGACTCCCGCTCCCCATCATCGATCTCCATTCTTCTAACCATGGAATGCGCTAATAACACCCTTTTTTCTTCTTTCTTAAATCCGTGGATTGATTTTTAGGTACTACTACTACTATCGCGTCGCGCTCAAATTCGTTCCCTCCTCAAATTCGGACTCAGGCTACGCAGGTCGGGTACTAGCCGTGCTATTGACAATGGGATCAAAAACGCTTGACAGTCCATCGTACCCCCGAGCACCCCCCTCTCCCTCTACAAAGGATTTCAGAGTCGTAATATTGGGCATTCAATAGCAGGTTATCACTTTTTCTATATCGGCCGGTATGGTTGACGCCCGACCTGCGCAGCCCAGAATTCGAACTCGCCGAAGGAACTAATTTGAGGGCAACGCGATATTAGACCGGCGTACACAACCTAAGTTATGACATAAAGATTCCAAGCACTAACTACGGAAAACATCCTACTCCTATCCAATGCTCTCCACTCCTACAATCCTCGATATGGAACCGCGCATCCTCTACACCGAGTAACAAGAGCAGGCAGAACAGGGTAACACTAGTAGACACCAAAAACAATGACGATGCCCAAACCCTCCAGGCGAAAACGATAGCAACAACTTATCCTGATTTACCATGCCGATATTTCGAGCCCGCCTTAAGCATACTGCGCAAATGAGACTGTTTCCCCGGCACCCTACAGGTCGGACCGCCGGCGTCATCGTATCCCAGATACTACCGAAAAAAATCACGGATGGGGAGCCTGGTTCTCGGAATCGCTGGAGGACTCGAGAGTGTACTCCTAGTATCACGGGAAATTCCTCTGTTTGCTGTCTCGGGCTGAGCCTGATTATCAATAGCGGATTTACAGAGTGCCCGGGGTGGGTTCTATCACAAGCCACAACTTTCAAGAAGGGAGACTCCCGGAAAGAGTGACAAAGAGATATCACTCAAGCCTTAAGATCGCTAATCTCCCCTTTAGACAATTTCTCCCACTTACTAGCAATTAAAGCTTCCTATTATAGTTACATGTCCTAGGACTATCACTTTCTGATGGAAATGGACGTAGCATAAATAGCAGGGAAGCAAAACGTGCTCAATTCACTGTGATTAGCTCTTGGATTATCAGTGGAAATCCCCGCATTAACCCACTATAGGATTAGTTTAGCAAGTTAATGGAATTGTAATGAAATTTAGCACGTCCAAAGGGTTCAGACTACACCGTGCCAGCAAAATCCCAAACCTCCACAAGAGCTTGTCTCTGAATCCAGAGGTTACAGGGCTGATAGGGATAGCGAATCATGAAAGTTCCCACGGTACAGCACTTTCTTTAACAATCCCGTCCGTTTAGCTAGCCTCTATGTGAAGTACTAGTATATGGGGCAAGCACCGGAATCCTAGCATGCCCGTATTCTCTTCCGCCAGGAGGAACAAAGCAGTGACTAAAAGAAGAGTAGGGATTGATGACACCTAGCTGGAAGGGGAATGAGCACGATCTATGTGAATGAAATAGAAAAAAATCGTACATACAGGATATTGTAGAGAAAATCAAGGGCCCGGGAGGAAAAGGAATGAAATTTATATAGTCCTCCGTGATCTCGAATTCTCTCCGAGCTCCTAACACCTTTATTACCAATCTGCCAGAGTTGACAGAAACGGATAGTTGCCAGAGTTGGTGGACAAAGATAGCTGTGAGAGTTGCCGTAAGTGGAAAGGTACAATGGAATATTACAGAATGTCTTTAGTGATTTCGTTTGTTTTGGAGTTGAAAGGATTGACGGGGATGTCTTTCTTTTATCGTTATTACAGAAGTACGCAGGAAGATGGGGTCGTATATGGAGAGAAATGGATGAGTGTGGGAAACGATGGAACAAGCAAGATGATTTCCTTACACTCTATATATATACTTACAGTACGCTTCGTCTGGTTAGTTGGGATAGAGGACGAGCAAGCGAAGTTTCTGATTATACCTGTGAATAACGAAACACTGCCACCCTACTACAAGTAGTGTATTCAACGCTTTGTAGCAGGAAAAAAATCACCCCCCCCCGTTACACCAATGGCCTCCACTCTCTCCCCCGGAAAGATCAATCTTCCGCATGATTTATCCTACCCTTCTTAGTTTTTGGTTCTCCTACCCTATCCACAATTCGCCTGTATACTATAGCATCCCAAGAGCAACGAGTTATACGATCAGCCGGCTTTCGTATTGGATTGCTTCTTGGTTAGACGGAACTCCTGTTCACACATGCCGTGGCTCGCCGGGAAATTGGGTTCGAATGGTAAGTTTACACAGTGTACGATACGATACAATGCGATACAGCAGAGTAGCTAACTGTAAATTGACCAAGCGCTATTAGCCGGACTAGTATAAAAAAACACTCTAGATCTCAACGGAGATATAACAGGAAGGAGAGGTACACGCATGCTCTTTGGAGGAGGAAAGAAACCACACTTTAGATTTTCAAATACGCAATCAACTCCTAGCATTAGAGAGCAAGGTGGATTTGATTTGGCTCCCTTTCAGTAGCTCCTGTCTTCACATAACCCTCTTCACATATTCCTCCTCCCGTGATCCGCTTCACATGCTATAATACTAAGACCTCAACTTTAAACCTGCTGTCTAACCATCCTCTAATCTCTGAAGGTTGGCGACTTAAAATCTAGTTGGTATAAGGGAACTTAATACGGTATGTCCGCACTTTCTGCCGCATGAACTCCTATGTTATGACAAAAGGGAAGGTTCTCTGGCATCGGATTTTATATAGTGCTAAATACGGTTTTCCTGTATTTTACCTTTCAAGCGTAATTTAAGCCATAGTATCCGTTGCCTACAATTACGATCATGTACGGCGCATCCGAACCCTGCTGGGTAAACTGAATGCTTCCGGAAGAAGAAATGAAAACATAAAAGCATAAACCAATTCTGGTAGTATACATAGTGGGTCGGTGACCAGAGGTTCCGACAGGCCGAGGATTGGGCCTCCATAGTAGTAGAGCTTTCATAGTAGCAACCGTAGAGTGGGGCATAGGTATATTTGTAAAGGGTCGGTATCTAGTAAGGTATATATCCCACCAGATTGAGTGAGAAATCATGACTGGCGAGCGGGAAGAGGTGGCTCGGAGATGCGCCGAGTGCCGGCTTGAAGGGTTTTCTACCTTTTTCACATGTTTTTCTGGACATTCAACCCACGCGTGTGGGCTCCAATGGGTCCGCTGCTGTGGGGGTGGGTACACCTAGCTCTTAGGGCTCAATGAAGCAAGCCGCCTTCCTCTGGCCTGGCCGGCCCGCTGCCCGAATCGAAGTGAATATGATCAGGCTTTTTAGGATCCTAACGGCGATATACCACAGATGATCACGGCAAATAGAATCAAGAACTGACAAAACCAGAGGGAAAGATTCCTTAGGTCCCGCGAGTAATTTGCGTTTAAACACCTTGAACCTGACCCCCACGACGATGCGTCCTAGTTAGTCCAGGGAACCCCCCGGCCCATCGGGGGTCTTGAATACTATTAATGAAGCACTCGGTGAAGCAAATGTAGACATGATGAAAGGAACATGAAGGAGTATAATCAGTCCCAGCGGGGACTCCAATTAGAAACCAGTAGGATAGAGGACGCTAGCAAAGCAAATGAAAGTATATGCAGATCCTCCTATTGACCGTAATGCTTCACCGATAGGAGAATATGGGCTGAGAACAGCGGGCTGCATACTGAAACTAGGGATCCTCGAGTCGTGATAACTCAACAATTTCGAGTCAAGCGTTTACCTGAAAAGATGGAAAGGTCAGTTCAGAGATGAAAAATGGAAGATTTTTGGTCTCGTTCGTGTGCCGCGGCAGGGCATCGGACGTTACGAATTGGAAGGGAGCTGCCAGGGGGAAAATTTCGCACCTAAAATACCATAAACCTCTGAAGCAGCCTTCACCCATTTCAAACACCGATAGTTGTGGTTATATCACGCCTAAAAGTTTGGAGGGGTTTTTTGCTGTAAGCGTGTTGGGTGGTTATTTATCCTAAACTAATTCCAGCGCGGTAAGTAGTGCTCTAGCTTTTGGGGAGTGGGAAAAAAAGAAAAAGAAAAAAAACCGGGTAAATGTCCATGGGCTTTGCTTAGCGTCCTCTCTTTCATGTGCCTCTACTTGTACTAACTGTTTTTTTAACCTCCCGAACGTAAGTTACATCTCTTGGGCCTGGTTGCAGTGGTTCCTAGAGTGTCCGGAGCTCGTGAGGCTATCAATTATTCGATAACTAAATCACTTATTTGCATCCCATTCCGGAGGCTCTGAAGGAACCGCTGGCGCTACCGGTACTAATGGGTGGTTTGATATGTTCCTCTTTTAGAAGTTATTATGCCAAGCCACCTTTCCCTTTTCGCTGGTCCCAGATGTGGGTAGACTGGGGGAGCCATCAGCACTGGGTGTGGCCTTGCTTGCCAAGTCAATACTTCCGTCAACTATAATAAAGGAATTGCGAGCCCCAAGCTTGTTGAGGACATTACCTAGCTAAAGGTTGTCCCAGTATATGGCTAAAAATGGATGGTGCTAGAAGCAGGAGACATTAGTTACCTCTTATCGGAATTGTGCAATTTATTATGTTGTCCTTGGAGAAGCCAAAAGCCGGGAGCACCTGATAAGGCCACTACCCTATGCGCGCAAGCGAATATTATCCCTTCTTGTTTGCTTTCTTGCTTGCTTGAAGCGGACTCCCACAACTTTGCTAGAACGCGGTGGTCCTATAGAAGCGGGTAGAATGGCAGGTAAGGTAGAAAGGGAAGTCATTGCAAAATGCCCCCCAATAAGTAAAAAAACTCACTATGAGCGAACGCCGACCTCCAATATCTCGGGGTGGGCCTTGCTTGTATAGTACACTACTTATCAAAACGTGCAACCGTTCATTTTGTAGCCCATATAATCATCTCGCTTTCTCCCTTCTGCATAAACCTGATAGTCCGGCAACAAACAGGCATCCCTAGGAAGCCGGGCGGGATAGGAGAAAAGGAATCTTCCTGCGGCATCTCGATGTATCTAGGGGCTGGGTGCTGCTGGGCCAGAGACCTCGGACAAGCTCCAAAAGGAGCAAATAATTTCAAACTCTCACGAAACCGGAAGAGGGACCTGCTGGTCTATGGGACATTGTCCTCGAATGAGCCAATATCATGTCCGGATTATCTGGTAAGGTCCCTTCCCTACCCCCAGAACCCAACCTTACGCTTTCTTTCTTTCTTGCTGGGGAGGAGTCCCACTGCAGGCGAAAAATGCGGCAACCCCGTCAAGGAGGGGCCGAAAGCAAGCAAGTAAGAAAGGAAAATTTACGCGAGAAACTCGGCGAACAAAAAAACACTACAAAGGGCCAACCGCAAACACCGTGACTCGGGGCTTCGAGTGGGCCGTGCTGGTTGAGTGTATTAAAAGGTCGAGTGATAACAAATGATCCCAGAAAAGATTTTTTTTTTTGGGTGCCAAAGCCAAGAAAAGCGAACCGGGCTAGGAAGTCCGCCCGACCTACAAACGACATAAGGCTATGTAGATTTCGCCCAAGCTCTCACTGTAGGATTTTAGAACCGGAAAATACTACAAACTCGTCCTAACCGAGCACAAAGATAACATGCTGTGTATTCGCCTTTGGGAATAACAGCCACCAGCCTGGACTTTCTTTCTCTCTATTTTTGGAGACCAATAGAGGGTCGGCAAATTTCTACCTCTTTTTCTCTCTCTCCCAGGTTTCCAGCTCAACAACTTTCTCGACCAGTCTTTACAAACCAGTATTTCTACCTCGATTCTGGGACCACAAGTAGATTGACCCGGTCCCTTAATATCACACTACCAATTCCACAACTCCTTGACCTCGTGCTCTCATACGTCATTGCACACTCCTTGATAGCTCACAAACTTATCGTCGCCTCTCCCCCCCACTGCCCGTAAACATGGCAGGTCCTTTAGTTTGCTGTCACTTAATTTTTTCTTAATGTTCTTAGGAAATATGTCACTAAGAGGAAAGTTAAATTCCCGGGAAGGGCTTGATTCAACTGAGGTGATATGATGATAGGCTGCGCCCACCTTCAGATCAAGCGTCATATATTTATCCTGGCTTTACTCGTTTAGATAGATATAAGCTCGCTTTCCGCGACTACTCGAATAAACTTGAATGTGCTTTATAAACAGATACCACGATCACAGTATCCTCAAAGTTCATATACGAGTTAATAAAAAAAATGGAAAAATATGAAAGCAAAAGAAGTGAGAGAATAAAGCCCAACGAAAGAGATTCACTCCCAGATAACTAACCTAATTACGCTTATGTGGAGCTCTGGAAGTGGGAGGGCTGACTTACAATACATGTAACAATAACTTTCAACCCCCACGCTCTTCAGAAATCGCGCAGTTCGGTGACATATCTGTTCCTTCGTCGGACATTCTACAGTGCTACACACCGAAAGCGGTATTTTTTACAACACAATCAGAAGTTATTTAATTACAACTATTCTTAGCTCAGTCTAACACTTGGCTGCTGCGGTAAACATGCCAGGATTTGAGAAAGATATTTTCAGTTTCGGAGCCTGGGAGAACTTCTAGAGTCAAAGCTTTTCGAAACAGGTAAGTTACCATTTTATCTAGGCTACCATATGAATTCCACGGGTTTGAACAGAATTCCCAAGTACCCTGCACAAATGATTCCGTAGCAGGAGATTCCCAGGTCTACTAGTGATGTGAACAGTGAAATATTGATCCCAGATCCCCTGCCATCCGAATGTACAGTTTGCCCGGAAGTTATGGGAGGTTAATGTAGTGAACTCGGATTGCCCATGTTCATCCCCTCTTACCATTTTGGCTTGGTTTTGCAGTGCCGCGAGGAGGACAATGAGCGGCCGGCGATAGGTTCTGTCCAACAGCTATCAAGCCGGCCCGATCAACCCTTTCTACCAAAGTTAAAAAAGAGGAATAGGGAGGCGACAGTGAATATAATTATTCACCGACAAGTCGGGGAGATGGTTAGGTCTCGAAATCACAGAAGGGGAGCAGGGGGACTGGAAGATTAGCAAAATAATATTATTATTACCGTAGAATCTAGCCATATAGAAACTGTTGCCAATATAATGACTGGCATGACTATGCCATCTCGCGTAGCACAACCCGGCTCTCTAGCCGATTGGCAACGCTCTCTATATGGCCAGATTATATGGTAGGACGGCCGGGAAAGGGTTAGAATTTCGGGAGGCACCCCGCATGTCAAACATGGCTGTGGAAGCCTTGGGAGTACTGGAAATTGTCCCAGAGTCATCACGATTTACGGAGATCCTCCAGATATCCTTTGCCCCCACTATGAGGCCACGCGGAGGAACTGGGTCATGCGTGGAGGAACGAGGCATATAGTGATCCACAGGAAACTAGGATGCTTTTATTATATTTTAAATAAATCCCTGTCTTTTCCGGCAGCCTAGAATGCCAAGCAAAAAAAGGGTCTAGCGGCCATACTCCGACTGTCTCTCTACAAAGTTCCAAGTATATCTGCTCACCCTACTGTTGCGCCTGACTGGGCACTGAGGTGAGATACGGAGTGAGGGAATGGAAGGCACCTTAAGCCAGGTCAGCCTATAACAAAACAAAAACATCAACCCTGTGCCCCTGCCTTGCCGCTGCCGTAAACTGAGGTGTACTGTACGTGACCTAGTCCATTTTGTCGGCCGAAAAGGATATTGGCACAACAAGGATAGACTCTAATTGTACAGGGATTGTAGCAATGTGCGGTGGCTCGGACGGAGAAGTGGTGATAGATAACGGTTAAGATTATTAATTAGGAAAACAGTTTTCATATCAATAACAAGAAGAATGTAACTCAGCTACTGGTATATAGTGAAGTGATTCAGCCCTGCCATTACCACAGGGTTCCTACAATACTCATAGTAAAGAATCAAGAAAACAAAGACCTTCAAAGAAGTCATATAGGAACAATAAAAGGAATAGCAATAGACACCGCATGCTAGTCCTAAACAGGATCTGGCTTGAAAGAAAGTAGAGATCTGAAAGAAGCATTTGAGAGGAGAAAGAAACCATATACGAACAGGAATCCTGAATCTAGAACCGAGTGAGCCTCTTGTGGAATTCCTGCCTGGGGGCCTACACAAGGGATCTTCTCACCGACCCCTAACCAATCTATACGATGTTTCCGATATGGGCCGATATACCCTGTGGACCCATCAATAAACAGGCTCCCTTGATAGATTCGGGTTCATGCTTGTTACGATATAACATCCTCTGTTAAGCAATGCGGCGTGAAAAGACCTGGAGGAGGTATACCATAATTAGAGAAGATTTGTGTCCTTAATCAGTTCGTAGTGTAGTACTATCTCGAATCTAGGGGCAAACTCTGGTGGAAGCCTGAGTTCCTTATAGCTGCTCTAGCATTTCACAGAACTTACATCTTTTATCAGTAATAACTTTTCCTGCCTGAGTTTTTTTTTACTGTAATTAATTTCATTAAATTTTTGTAGAAGATACAATACTCGAGTAAGATCTTAAAGGGATAAATAGCGAAAGGGGTGTTCAGGGGTAAATGGACCCCATAGATCAATTTAGACATTTTTACTAACTTTAGAGTTTGTATTTGTAGTTTCATTTTCTGGAAAAAATAAATATTTTTCCACTTCCCCTTCCCACAGCGCCCCCTATCGTGACCCCACCCCCAAGGCCCTGTATAGCACAAGTGGGTTTTAACTTAGAATCGGGGTTATGCCTTGAGCCTAGGCTTCAGGTCTGAGTCAGGAGGTGGACTAGACTTCGTTCTGTGGATTATATTAGGATTTTATGCATGGGCTTTAAAAGCGCAGTCAGAGCCTTCTAATACTAAGGCCCCCCTCCCGTATTCTCCTTAGTTTGATCTACATCTACTGTGTTCTTGTTATCTTGAGAAATTTATATCTGATGCACAAGTGATTACCAATTGATGAAAGTCTATATCTAAATCCCTGAGTGTTTAGTATGTCCAATATCCAAAGTCTAGGCTTTCAAGTTTTTAGACTTTGTTTTTAGGTCCTGAGTAACGGTCTGAACTTTTGTCTAACCTAGGCGTACCAAATAGGGCCTATGTGCGTAATCCAGAATCGTCATATTGTAGTAGGACTTGTTTGTGCCCGTAGACTTATTAAACAAAGCAAAAGGCGCTCCCTCAGTCTCCAAACTACAGCAGGGTAGGAGCTCTCACTTACGATGGATCGTTCAATAAGGGCTCTCTAGGCAGAGAACTAGACTCCGGGGCTCCCTCCTAATAATTAAAAATTGGTTTCTGATACCTCAGATACAGTGCCAGTTAGCTTGTAAGTCATGTGACATCACATCAGGATATGCTTCTGCTTGAGGCTGGCAGGTGGGCTTGATTAAAATTTCCTAATTTGAAAGAGGTGAGGATGCTGTGTTGTCGAGCACGCTTGAGTGCATCACGGGAACGCATAAGTTCTCAAGAGGAGATTATATAGTGTTTAAAGGATAATAAGAGCCGGGATATCATCCACGTAAAAACGTATGTTCGGCTGTGGGCAAAGCAGAATTTCGACGGGCACCCGTCCATTGATAAATGTATAACATAGGATTACTGCAATGCAGTATTCCTAAATTATCATGACCCCCTCCATAGCATTGTGCTACAAGTTTCTTTGATGTTACAGCCTTGAATGCACCACCGAACTTCGAGAATCACGCCATCGCCATAAAACACCCCCAACTTTCCCAAACACATGCACTCTTCAAACATTTCCTCCTAACATTTACCCACTGGGTCCCCACTCACTCACTCGCACGAGAAGCTAATTCCTATCACATTTATTCGAGTATTATCCCACGCATTGACTGTACTCGTATATCCCGGATGCGCAAGGAATTGAGAATTTGATGCCATCCCTGTTAGTTTTTAAGACAGCGGTTATTAAGCAACTTTTTGTCAAGAACTAAAATTTGGGAGACGTGTAGACTTCAGAAAATAACTAATATTGGTCCACATTTACGCTGATATCAGTGAGGAATACTCGGGTTGAGGTTCAAAATCCCCTTAAGTCACCTATGTCTCAAACACCGACAGGGGCCGCATCAAACTTTCAATGTTTGGCCGGTCCAGGAGATGTTACCAATCCCCTGTAAAACACATTCCAGCGACACCTTACCAATCCTCGAAGTTTCCTTCCCGTGTGTACTGTACTAGTACCTATCATAGCTCACTGTACCCAACCCCGGTGCATCTCCCTTACCAAGATTCTTGGCTTAAGCTCTCAATAGAGCGCGCCCCGGAGAAACCCGAAATTGATACCGGTATTTCCCCTCGGAGAATTGGTTACTTTCCAGCTTGCCACTACCGTACCCTCTCCTCACCTCCAGAACAGCTTAGCCCAACTCCAAACCTTACCGAGAACCCTGAGCCCTTATACTCGAGTGTACTTGTAGCACGTACTCCTAACATTAGAGGTGAGAACCCCCGACAGAGCCCCTCGCCAGACCCCCCGCCCCCCCGCGGAGGCGACCCAGCCTCCTGTACTCTCGCACTCTCTGACCACCCCACATACCGTTCAGCAAGGAACATTCCAGGAATCAGTACGTAACTTATCGCACTCCCCACATCCCGAACCCCCCCACGGCCCTTGATAGAGATATGCTGAGGGTAATCGCCTGTACGCAAGTAGGTAGTGTGGGCATATCCTGACAAAGAAATCGAAGAATAAGCACGCCACTATAAAAAACAAAACAAATAAAAAAAAAGAACGAGGGAAGCAGCCGGACGCAGGGGCTTGAGTGGCGGATGAAATTATTTCGTTTTTGGTGCTAGGATTGTGTTTTAGAGGCCCATGACAAATAAAGGGCACTTTTTTTCCTTTGCTTACTCGACTACAAGTAAGAGTATTTTAGTTTAAGTTTAGTAGGTAGTAGAATAGTACTGCTTATTACCAGGTACAAGGACTAGTACTAAGTACTATACTCGAGTACCAACCGTAGAAACTCGAATAATTGGACCATATGGCATGTAGTTAGAGTTGCCTTCTTCGGTAAGCTTTTCCGCTTTCTTGTCCTTTCCTTTTATGTCTCTCAGCGGGCTGAGCCCCCCCCTCGCCCCTTTTCCAGAGTAGGGAATTCCCAACGGCATGGCGCAATTTCAAATTACTCAAGTTCCCGGTATCGCAAGAGCTTACGAAATCCGCTTATCTCCTTTACTTGTATCCTTGTAAATTTCGGGTGCCGAGACAGAAGCCCTGCCTGTTGGATCTAGTTAATTGGTACGGTGCTCGGGCATGACTATTAAGGCGGAAAGCTTTGGGTGGCGAGAGAAGGGTTAGGACTGGAAAAAATAGGGGCGTTATAGGATGCCATTAACCTTGGGCAGTTGTGCTCTGTGTTTGGCTGTGGTCCTAAATCTATGGATTTTTATTATTATATAAGGCTAAGCTGAGACTAAAGGAGAAGGGATCAAGGCTTTTGGAATACCGTATTAACTCGTTCAATTGGACCTCACGCTAGGACGTTGGAGTTCCCTTTGCTGGTAAGGTCTGGCTTTTTTTTCTTTTTTTTCCTGGTTAGTTTTCGCTGTGCGCTCGCCCCCCCTATTCAAGAGAGGGAATTTCAGATGACTAGCGTGAGGTCCAATTGAACGAGTTAATACGGGTAGATCCCCCAAGGGTTTCATATAAACAAATGATACCTACTCCTTCAAGCCAGATGTCTGGTGTCCCTTAGCCCAGAATTTTTCCACCGATGGAAACTGCCTTCTGACTACCCCACCTGATCTTGCTGATCTTTTTGTCCGCCCTTTGTAACCATGCGGGAGTACAGTATTCGCAATTCCGTTCCGTTAACCAGTAAAATTAAACCTATCCCGGGCTGACGGAGACTGTGGATTTCACAGGTTTCTACTCTGGGGTGTCAGGTGTTAGTGAAGATCGGAAACTAGCGGTGGCAAGACGGGGGTTTGCGCTCGCTGGTCATTCGATAGACTTTGTGGAAGGAAACACAGGCTTGTTGAAGTTTGAAACCTAGAACAGTTGCATTGGTGACTACTGTAAATTTTGGGTAAACTCGACCCGCCGCCATACTTCTTAAGGCAGCCACTATTCTTCTTAAAGACTAACCCCGTGGCGAATTCGCTTTCCCGGGGATAGTAACTACTATATAGGTTTTAGCGGCGGGTCGAGTTTACCCAGAATCTACGGTATCTTTGTCCAACACATGAATTATAGGGCTTTCAAAGAGCTTCTAGGAGTTTCAACTAGTTTCTACAAGACTTATTTGCACTGTATGATACTATACTGTGATTAATTTTTAATGATTAGCTTAGGATATATTGTTATTGGTGAGGTAATGTATCTACTGTAGTATCCACTCCAAGTTATTTATGATGTCAGTACTTACAGTATTATTTTCCAGCTCTCTGCTCACTCCTTCCTATGATCTTCCTGATCTTTCCCCTCTTCCGATTTTTACTGACGTCCTCCAGGACAGGAATAGTAGGCTATAATCTATATGATACTGGCGCCTTACGTGTACAATTGCCCCCAGTGCCACCCATAGCTAATGCACTAGTCCTAATACGGGGACCATACTGGTTTAGGCAATATATTTCATATCACTGAACCAATAATTTTCTTATCTATACAAGTCGCAATGCTCCAGGCAGATAGGGTTTGCCCCAACTTTAATAGCCATTACGGCAGCCGCCACCTCTCTAGAATCAAATCAGCTCTGTAAATATGTCCCTTGTACCACTCAGGATCGTTACACAGAAGGGATAAGTAAAATAATAGAATATGGTCTCGCTGTCAATTGAAAAGTCTGGAAAATTTAGTTGTCACAAATCCAAAATAATTTATTCAAAACCAGGAAAGACTACCCCCCGTCCAGGCATGCAGCCGCATGAACGGTAATTCTGCTCTCCCGATCGTAGAATCCGCATCCGCCCTAAACTTAGGCAACCTCCGTGGCACCAATCTACCTACACCGCTCATACGATGTCACTTGAACAACTTCTCCTATTATGAGATCTCTGGGTGGCACTGGTGGTAATTCGACCATAGGAAGTAAAATTTTCTTTTTTCTTTTTTCTTTTTTCTATTATCATATTTATTTGTTTTGGAGGTTCCTGAGTTGGGGGTCTGCTTGTTGCATCAGTAGTTTATGAGGCTTAGGGTAGGTGCGGACTTTACAATTGGGCCAGTAAAATGCTGGTACCCGCCCTCTAAAAGAAGGGACGGGAGTTAACGTACCTTAGGGTATACCGAAATATATGGCACAACGAAATATTTCGTGAGCGACACAAAATGGTAGCCAAGGTTTTCCTGTGTGGTTGCTTCTTCCCTAAGAAATTTCCCACACTCACTAAATGTTTCGTTGTGCCGTATATTTCGGTATGCCCTCAGGTACGTTATCGCAGTTTTGGAAAGGCTCCATGGGGGTAGATAGGGCTTGCGGGAATGCAAGAAAGTGGTAACCGGGAGTAACCGAACCCGGAAAGATTAGAGACGGAAAGCAAGGAAAAAAGGAGGGTATAATTTTCGTTGGTATGGTGCCTGAACCATTGTAGTAGAAACACATCCCCCCACTTTCCAGCAAAGCCAGTGGCAAACAAAGAAGAAAAAATCACCCTGGAATCATCCCCTCAAACTTCCACCCCAACTCCCACGGGAAAATCCTCCGGGGAGACCCCCTTCCTTTCCGCCTCATTCTGCCGCTCAACATAGGCTTGACTCTCCACAGTCCATGGCACCGCGGGGATATACAGTACAGAGCTATCACTGGCGCCTTGGTGCACCCGATCCACGGCATGAATGGTGTCGCAGTGCCAGAAGACGTAGTCGCCCGGCGAGATGCGAGGCACATGCGTCATCACGTCGTCAAGGCGGAGATGAGGATGCGTTGAATTGTTGAACTCCTGACATGCCCCCTGGACTGAGTTTGGGAAGCGAGGAGTTGTGCTGATTGTTGAGGGGGCGGAGAGGGCGAAGAAGGGGCGCAGGATTGTGTATGCCGTTGCGTGCTTTAGCAGTGGGTTTACCAGGAGGGTTCCTTCCCCAGGGGATGTTGTTGACAGGGAGAGCTGGAGCTGGTTAGCACACTAAGAAAGTGGGAATAGAGAGGGTGCAGGGGGACTTACCCAACCCTGCCAACTCCTCCAGACCCCGCAACTCCCCGCTCCATCGTACAGATCCATCATTGCATGAACCCTGTGATCCGCGTTAAACGCATCGTACTCCTCCCATCTCCCCGTCCAAATCTTCTCGTAGCAGAGAGAATACTCAAGATCCTCCCAGCGCTCCACACTGCCTCCATCGATGTGCGCCCCGAGAGCAAAGCCCGCATCACCCGGCTGGCGGATCCGGAAGCGGTCAGCGTATGGCAGAGACATGGAGGTGTCTACCATCGATGACGGGAGCGAAGAGTGCCAGAGGGAGTTTACGAAACATTGGGAGGCGATGAGGGATGAGTGGGCTCTCGCGGTGCGCTGCGCCGGGGACCAGTATAATTCGTAGACCGCCGGTGAGTCGGCGGGGAAGGCTACATTTCTTAGCCTTAAGCAGTGAATGAAGTCGTAGAGAGGGAAAACCTTTAGCCCAGGAGTTGCGCTTGATATGCTCTTTCAGCGACTCCTTCATTGCGAGAGCTTCCTTCTCCGGAAGGACATTTTTAATAACGACCACACCTCGCTTCTTAATATCCTTTACTTTTGCTTTGGAAAGACTGGCTAGGTCTTTGAACTCGACTTGCGGGATAAGCTATCCATCAATCAACACTAACTCGAAAACTCGGAAAATAAGGGGAAAAGACAAACATCGCTCCCAAACCTCTTCACTACCGCTGTTTCCTTCTCAAGGTCAAGCAATAACCTCTCCCAGGACTCCGCCAGGACCCTTTCCCGTCCAGCGGTAAATAGCCTCTTCAGCTCGGCATACCGATCAGGTAATGGCGGAGGCGCAATCCCCGAGAGCGAAGGGAAAACCGAAGAAATATCCCCTCCAATTTTACCCCGTGTCGCGGTAGTAGCTACCCCACGGGTTGCAAGTGCCAGATTTGGCACGAGGAGCTTTGTCCTCGATAGCATTTTTTTCTTCTCTTCCCCAGTCTATGATAGAGTTTGTAGGGGTAGAAGTAGTACTGGCAGTGGCAGTAGTAATAGAAAAGACAACACCCCAAGAGCAGGGTAAGGAAAAGGAGGCGATGCATAGCCCTAAGTTATATACCGTATCCCTCTACCCTTCGGGAAAGAATGTTTCGTTTCGGAATGGTTGATCTCCTATTTAGGAAACACTTCCGCTGACAAAATGACGCAAAGGTATCGTGACCTGACCTAGCTCGTGCTTTACTCTAGGCTCAACCTCCCACAGTTCGTGGAGTCAGCTTCTGGCGCTACACGCGGCTCTTCATAAACAATCACTCGACCAGGGCGAACGGAATGGTCTCCGGTGATCCCTTTAGTCCGAGTTCCTCCCAATCTCGCTTCTCGCCCCCCGGGAATCGGTAACGGAGTGGCAAGGGTGAAAATGGCCGGGGCGCAATTGCTTTTTATTATTAGAATCCGCGGGAAGGGGGGTTTTTTGTTGGTTCCCCTCATTTATGCAGAAAGATAGGCAAGGAACAGAGTAGTTTACGATAGTGCTCGAGTATAAGGTGTTATATATAAAGAAACTGTACTCCCAGCTCGTTCTCGCGTCAGATGCAGCGTCGTACAGCAAGCAGGTATTATCCCCTGCAGCGTTGATAGTGCCGAATTTCCCTACACCGTGCTAAAGACCCACCAGTGGAATTAGCGTATTTCTTTGATTGGTAGATTCGACCTCATAGAGGGCAATGTTGCCACATAATCCCGGATGTTGGTTAGTAAATATCAACAAGTTCATTACCGGTAATATCATTCTCATATTAGGTTTAGTGCTCCTGTTAACGGAAAAAGATCTGTACCAAAACTTGACCTGAAATGTTTTTGATATCACTTGATTGACATTTCTGGAAAAGTGCGAAGCTAGTTTTTTAGTTTACATTTTAGCATGATGTAGGGAAATTCGGCACTATCAACACCGCAGGGGATACTAGGGTTAGTACTGGACGGTTACTCGAATAAGCATTACAACTACAGTATTTTTTAACAAATTTCGAGGCGCCACTCCATACTATGTCCATGCACGCTAAGAAATTAGAAATTTCAACTAGAATTTGGATTTTCCCAATAAAAAAAAATTGTTGCCAAATGACTCTATTATCAAGGTCAGTGCTAGAATTTCTCTTCCAACTTTTTTAGCCATGAACTTTACCTCTCCCAGTTAGAGAGCCAATCTGAACTCTCACTGTGAAGTGTAGGGAAGAATTTTTTTGAGAAAGCCAAAGAGCAGCAAGACTGACTATCTGTTCAAACTGGATAGTAAAATCTGCAATCCGGATATAAATAGAGACCAGCTTACCAGCCCAGGATGCTGGTAGACCTAGTTTGGCAAGTTACGGAACCGCCAACACTGTTAGGTATTTGGTTAGTAGTGGGTAAGGGTAGCTATCCTCATAGGTGTTAGGGTTGTGTAGTAGGGTTGAGTGATCCAGTAGCAGGGCTTGGCAGTCATGTATTTCTTTATGCAGCCTCGGTAATGGCTAGGAAATATAGTGCATCAAGGGATAAGCGTGAACCTCATTTTGGGGTATTTTCAAATGAGTATAACCAACCCAATACTTGTGTAAATAATTTAAAAAATCCGCGGAGAT
>Ga0307507_10004871_pt1 | contig 23024 bp, 26 predicted proteins | sample 7_EM_MG_FD_207223 | JGI IMG/M metagenome (GOLD analysis project Ga0307507, IMG submission 207223) | Populus trichocarpa ectomycorrhiza microbial communities from riparian zone in the Pacific Northwest, United States - 7_EM | ecosystem: Host-associated > Plants > Roots > Unclassified | place...
GCCCCTATTTGGGTAGGCCTTCGGCTGGGTTGTGATTCTGTGGGGATTATACATACTGTATGTACAGTGCAGCTCTCGCGCTAGTAATCCTGTAATGATATATCACTAGCCCACATCTTCATTCCCACTGGGGGGTTTCTTTTTCCTTTCCCTTTCTCTCTCTCTATTCACAGACCCCCAATCTCTTCCATGGCAGGGTGCCGTAACCTCGCTGGTTTAGGCGGACCGACACAGCACTCTTAGCCAGATATCCCCAACGGAGTGAATAGTTAGTAGAGCTTTTGGTGAGTATTGTCTGGTGTGCCTTACCAGTGTAAGACTGAACTACTTAACCGGTACATCTTGTGGGTTGGGTACTATTCTTTATACGGTTTTGCGTACCAGGAAATAGTAGCTTGGTGTATTGCTCTGTGCTTGAGATTGTAGAGTGCAATTGTGATTGTCTGGCGTAGCTGGGTGGAGTAGCATTGTACCGTACTGTGCCGCTAGCATATATTACTCCTAGACAGGAGGGAGGTAGAAGTAAGGGTTGTAAACCCCCCTACTGGCCCGGCCACCTACGACGCTCTCAGGGGAAGGGGGGAAGACATAATATATATCCCCAACTGCACTGTTTAACTGCCCTCCACTCATATTTCATCACTGCTATGTTAGTTGCGGCACTGGTAAGCTCCAACGCACCGCACCATGTGACAAGTGCGATATTTACATGCCAAGCCAAGTAGATATTACGGACTGATTACAAAGATCTTATGAGCGTATTGGCATAGATAGAATACCCACCCCCAAGTTGAACGTCTTAATATTGCACCGGAAAAAATGGCGAAGCGGGGAGAGCATTTGAATGATAATATATAGGTACTAAGGGTTTTGACGATTCCCTATTCAGTGCTGAGTACTGTTGGGTACTCTTTTTATTTTATTCTGGGAATTATGGATACTACTACCGCCTGGGGTGGGAGAGGAGAGGAGTGGATGGTGGATGGTGGATAGTGTGTACCATGGAAAGGAATGCTATGCTCCAACTCCCCCATACCATACCTCGTCCCCCACCCACTGCCCGCAACCCCTTCTGAACGCCCGACCCACATCACAGTACATCACATCACAACGCATCACTCTTAGCTCACTCACGACACCACACCAAAAATGCCACTTCAACCTAGCATTCAATACCACCATAATAATTATATATCCTCTCCTACCTACTAACTAACTACCCTGTATGCTATCTCCCGAGCTAATATACGCTATATCCTGAAGGAACTCGCCTGCCGGCGGAATATTCACAAAAGTCCGAGCCAAGCTCGGATGAATGAATGACCACATGGTGTAGTACCGGCACTCGCCGTGTGGGGGTCTTACGGTATGGTATTCGTGCTGTAGTGCTGATCTTGTACGCGGTCGTCGGATTGAGAATTTTCCATCTTTGGGCCGATAAGTGTACTCGCGTAATGGTTCCTTTTCGTGGCGGGGCTTAGATGAACTGGAGGTATGGGTTTTTCTAGGGTATCTTGTGCGACCGGGGGTTAGTGGACTCGGACTCCGGGAAGAGCAGGGCAGACAGTATACCTCGAGTGACGTGGTGTGATCTCGCTCACTTGTATTCAGGACCTAACCACCCCCGCCGTATCGCCAAGATCTACAGTTTAAAAATGACTGTTTGTATTCTGATGCAATAAAAGGAATTGAGATAGTCGAATTGAAATAATGAAAACTACCATGACAGAAACCGTTTTAAAAGAAAAAAAAAAAGGCCACCTAACTCCACACGTAATATGCAAGTTTATTCCCACCTTATCGACTTAAAGCCTTCTCCCTAATAAACACACATGAGACTACCGAGAAAAATGCTAGTACTGTGCCTAGTAAAAATGCCTGTGCACAGTCAGCACCGCGCTTGCGGAGAAAGTGAGGGGAGAGTGTACCAAATGCACCGCATTTCGATAGGCGGCCAGAACAAGTGCCGCGGTAGCCGGTGTGAGGGTGTTTATTGCGCTGAGGGATGAGCGGACTTTACGGATGATCTATTACGCAAAATTTAGCATCGAGTGGAGAAATAAGAGCGGAAGGCTCATACCTCATCAGCATCAGCCCCATCGAGGACCCTGGTTAGCTCCCTTCTCAGACTTCCCTGCACGAGCATGGAACTAACGCTCACACCCGTAACCTGACCGAGAGCTCTGAACAGATAACTAACAGCAGTGGCAACCGCCTGATCTTCGTGTCCCGCCGCGGCAATCAACGCAATGAGAGTACTCGTAACTGCCATCCCACTTCCGAACCCCATGCATACGATACTAGCGGAGATAGTTGGCGTTGAGTTCCCCAGTATTCCCGTCGCCAGGAAAACTGGGATAGTGCCGAAGAAGAAGAGAGTATACGCAAAGACAGTTAGGTAGTAGTACTTTCCCGTCTTCTGCATCATGAGTCCGCCAAAGAGTGAGCCGGATACAGCACCTGCAATTGCGGGGACTAAGCGGAGACCTGCAGCGCCGGCGGTGAGGGAGGACACAGCTTGATAGTAGAGCGGTAGGTAGAAGAGTATCGCCATGTATCCTGCGAAGCAGAAGAAGTTTGACAGGTAGACACTTAGAACAGTTCTTCCTTGGACAATGCGTAGTGGAGCGAATGGCTCCGTGGCAATCTTGACCTCGACAAGACCAAATAGAGCGAATAGGACTAGGGAAGTGCATAATGAGGCGATAACGTATGTATCCGTGACTGAGAGATTTCCACCTCGATCTAGGCCAAAGAGGAGGGCGAATACCGCAAGCACAAGGACACCAGCTCCCAAGAAGTCAACGCGCTTCAACTGAGTTTTGAAATTTGCTTTTTGGGGATTGGCCAAGGAGGGGAGATGCAGCGCCACCGAGACGACTGAGATAGCAAGCATTGCGACGGGGAATTGACCCAAGAATGACCTTAATATCGTACCGTATTAGCCCGTATATTAGAAAACAAGATTTGGTACCACGACGTATTCTTACCATCTCCAACCAACGCTGTCCGCCAGAATTCCGCCTTTGATACCTATCAGCTTTGCTCAATCGTCACTCGGCAGGGAGCAACCAACCTAACGGCGCACCAATTGCAGCTCCACTTGCGAAAACAATATTCATAAGACCTTGAAAAGTTCCTCGAGACCTTAGCGGTACTATATCATTCATTAATATGGAAACTATTGTTGTCATACCACCTCCACCGATACCTGCGAACGCCTACACGAGTCACGAATGAGTATAGCCCACGGTACAACAAAACTGCAAAGGAACATACTCTCGCAGCAATCAACTCCCCCATGGACCTCGCAAGCCCACAGCACAAGCATCCGATTCCGAAAATGGCATAAGAAAACAATAACGCAGGTTTCCGTCCGAAAATATCACTCAATTTTCCATACAACGGTTGAAAGCTCGTTGTCGTAAGTAAATATCTAGATCACCAAGCGAACAGTCAGTATATATTACTACCTACCCCTAGTAATAAGAAGTACACACGCAGTGGAAATCCAAGAAGTCTTATTCAACTCCTTCATATCGCTTCCGATAGCTCCATACGAACTCACAACAATAGTGTTGTCCATGGCTGCTAGGAAAATCTAAGACACACGGGCCGTTGGTTAGCAACAAAAGAAAAACATAAAGAGCCCGCTGCGGTCCCGGGACTTCCTCGGGAACAAGCGAAAAAGCAAAACAAACCCCGACTGCCATGGCAGGAAGTATGAGCCTCAAATTCACGCCAGGGATCTTTGGACCGTCGGGTGCGGTTGAAGCTGCCGCAGAATCTTTGATCCGGGCTTCCTCGTCGGTTGAAGGGGCATGTTTGTTGATGTGAGTTGCCGGCTGCTCAGTGAGCAAAGGGGTTCTTTCGTCGTTGGGCATTGTAAAGAGATTAAAGGGGGGGAGGGAGAGGGGTGAAAGGAGGAGGAGGAGGAGGAGGGAGGAAGAGATGAGGGAAGAGCAGAAAAGTAGAGAAGTAGAGCAGGGAGGAAGGAAAGGCAAGGGAATAAAGAGCAGATGGGGAAGCCCTACAGCGCCATCCAGGACAGCGGAACCTTTATAGAAAACATGCCAAAGTGGTGGGAACCCGTCGGACGGTGGCAGGTAATAAACTTACTAAACACCGATCTCTATTGTATCCCTTTAGGCTACGATCACAGCGCACATACAGCCCCAGAAGAAGAAGGAGAAGGAGAACAAGAACCAGTTAGAACCAGTTGGCAGTAATACCGGTACGAGCAGTGGGGTGGGTTCTGTTGACAATCGCGTGTGGTGGTGGTGGTGGTGGTGGTGGGGGGGGCCACACTCAAACTCTCCCAGTTTACTGGTGGAGTTAGGGTAACGTGGGTAAGCAGAACTCACCGTTAATCCATTGAACCCATCGCCAAAGGGCCGGAAAAGCCATCTCATACTCAGGCACTACGCTTTTCTGTTTACGGGCAGTCCACCGTCCACAAAGAGGTAAGGGGAGGGGAAAAAAAAAAGAAAGAGAGGGGGAATTTTAGTATAATACATGCATCTGCACAATGTGCTGTACAGTTAGTACCGCACTAATACTCCTTCTGTGCAAACGTCGCGGGGAAGGGAATAGGCGAGGCGGGTCTATTCCGTTTTTTGATAATTTGAGGCAGCGATGGATTGGATGAGGATTATCTTCGCCTTTCCGGCACCCTGCCCTTGGAATAGTTCTATGCATATTATACATACTTGAGCACAGTACTCGTACATACATACATACATACATACATACATACATACATACATACATACATACATACATACCTAAATTTACATACATACTCGAGTATAGACACACATAAAGTCAGCCAATCCTCTGATGGCAGCCAACCATACGGATAACCTGCTACCAACCAATCCGAATAAAGACCCTGTTGTCCGGAGACGAAAAGGAAAAAGTGACAACATATCAGTACACTAAGCCCATGATTCGACGAGTATCCCGCCCTCGCATGGCCACATAAGTCGGTGTCAGTACTAGTAAAGTATCATAAGACCAAGAGGTGAATGCTAGTATGCCACGATATCGCCTTTGCCCAACCTTTTGAATTCATTTCATGTACCTCGCCCTCTCAACTACTGGTATTGCGCTCGTGTCGGGCGGAGGAGGGACTAATCCTAGGCCCAGTCGTATCGGTCAAACTGCCATAGATATGACTTCTAGAAACTGAATTGCTGCTCTTTTGCGATCGATCGGCCTTCCTGCATATCGGAAACGGCTGTCCATCCATCCGTCCATTCATCCATCCCTTCATTCATTGGGGATATTTAAGGACTGATCCTAGTATCTAAGTACAAGTACTGCACAAACAGGAACCAGAATTGAAATCTGAAAAAAAGAAGAAAAAGAAAAAAGAAAAAAAGAAGCCACAACAACAAAGGCATAAAGTGCTGTAGTGCTCATTGAAGCAATAAAAAGTATCCATCTTATTCACCAAGCCTTAAAGAACCCCCAGGCAATGCCAACATCAACGCGGGAACCTACATACAAGCCAGAAAGCTTGGGCTTAGGGGTCACCAAATAAGTTGGTCCCTATTGCACCACGTCGGACAGATGATAACTCCGCTTCTTGGAGAAGCGTGTAAGCCTCCATGGCATTTCGCTCCCCAAATCTCCGTTAGAGAGTGCCCTAAAAGTTGGGCAATCTCTCTGCCAGCCATACTTCGTGGCGAACCATTCATTCATTTTTTCTCGCACTCGAGCGCGATTAGTCCAGGTTGCTGGATGAAACGACAGTCCCGTGGGTCTTCTGGTGGCGTTTCATTTGATCTAAAGAGCTCAATGTTAGCGATCTGGGACTTACGAGGTTCCCGCCAATTTGACCCATTCGACAAGTGCCAAAGGAAATCTCGCGGAAATGTACCTAGCCTATGGAAAGATCTATCGCAACCGGGGAAGCCGCATCGGTGTTGCCCAACCGGGTTGTGCGCTATTGAATAGCGATAATTATCAATTTCTAACTTTTCATGTCTTATATCTGCGCCATCACCCGCGACATTTCCGCGTCGGGGGGAGAACTTACTCTTGCGGTGCTTGGAGAGATTACTACTTTCCGAGAATCGTTTCCCGCACTCAGGGAAATCACACCGCAGTGGTCGCTCTCCAGTGTGGACCCTCTTGTGCATCGTCATAGCTGACCCTTGAGCAAATTCCTTGCCACAAATCTATTCCTCAAAAGTTAATACTACCATCCTCTTTCAAAGAGTCTCAGGAGCGCTGGAGGAGCGGAAGAGGTAGTACGTCGCATTTATAGGGCTTCTCCCCAGTATGGGTACGAATGTGCTGCTGTAAAGCTTGAGGTGCGGAGAATTCTTTCTGGCAAAACGGGCAAGTGCAGCTTTTGTCTAACGTAAAACATGACCGTTAAAATAAGGATACTAAGGTGCTTCGAGGCATTATTCTTACAGCCGGTATGTGTCTGGATGTGTCTTTCGACCTTCCCCTTTTGACTAAAAGGCTTGTCCCTCCGATTGCACCCTTCCCAGAGGCAAAAGTATCCTGTCTTTTTTCTCAGTGCCGCGATGTGGCAATCCTTTGCGTGCTGTTGCAGTTTTATGGCATTGTTAAACGTCTTCCCACAGAGATGAGAATTCTCATCGGCGCCCGCTTCCAACCACTCACACACTCTGGTCTCCGACGAAGAGGGTTCGGCCTCAGTGTCGGCCTCAGGAATGTCATGAGGTGTTATAAAGTGCTCGCTGTGAAGGTGTTCTTCCAAATCACCAATTCCATGAGCTTCGGTATTGCATGAGCCCCACAAACATTGCTCTGTTGGTCCCTCCAGGTGAGTTCGTAGATGTGATTGAAGATCTGCATCATTCTGGAAAACGGCGTTGCAGCCCTTCCACAGACAGACCGTTTGATACACATGAGGCATATGCAGGTCCTTAACATGATCCAACAATACTTCACGGTCCTGGACCTCTTGACCACAGCCTGACCACAGACATACTGGCTCGGCATCATAATTGATGTGACTGCTGTTAATATGATTCACTAGAGAATTATTATCCATGAATCTCATGTCGCAACCATCATTCCAAAGACAACTAAGTTGATGCGCACACCCGTTGAACGTAGCATCCGCTGCTGCGTGATGCTTTGGGTACGGGTCATAGTTTGGGGTTGGCATTGGTGTGGAAATTCTTCGACGTTTTAAGGGGGCAGAGTAGTGCTCATAGTTATTTTCATAATCCGCATTAGAATTTTCAAAGAAGGCACTCGATGAGCGTGAAGAAGCCGAGAGAGGATAAGGAAGCTGTTGAGAGTGAGACTGAACGTCCAAATTTAGAAGAGTTGGCTCTACATTTGAGTACGGTGCATGTGAACGACGCGCAGACGGTGACCATCCGATAGTGCTATCTGTTTGAGCACTGACAAACGCAGAGACCTGAGGAGTCCCAAGGACCGAGTGACGGTAGTCATCAGCTGGGCAGTTGGACTGGCATGAAGCGTGGCATCTGTCCTCCGAACACCCCTTTTCCTGACAAGAGTCTTGATGGCGGTAGCCCCCCATGCAAGAATTCTCCGAACACCTCTGGTCCTCAGAACAGTCGTCTTTCTGGCATATAATAGTCTCATGGCAGACATCTGCATCTGGACACGATGTGCTGTGACAGTCTCTATCTGAACCTGACCCCTCAATGCATTCCTTCTCGTCACAGATCTCCACCTCGATCAAACACCCATCACTGCATTCTCCACAACCATCATACTCGCAATCGTTTGTGCATTCACCTTCATCGCAACTAGTGGAGCAATCATTGGTGCACAGAGGTTCGGCGCGAGGCTGTATTGGTAGAGAAATCGGAATAGTAGCTGCCAGACCAGTGCTTGGCCCCTCGGTAATCTTCAAAGAACACATAGAACCATCGTATGGAACAACATTGACCAGAGAGGTGCCAAAGAGAGAGCCATAAATGTCTAGAGAGGGATCGCGTATTGGCAGGTTCTTGTGTTGGCCATTCTGATATTGCTCGTTCTTGTCCTGCTCAGGCTGGTGATGGTCGAACAAAGGATGTTCATGAGGGACGGGCGAAATCATGATAAATCTCGCTCTCTTCCGACGAGTGCCGGCTATTTGAAGTGGGCTGCGGAAGTCGGGGTGATAAGCGGTGTGGATACCGGCGAAAAGTGAGGGAGGGGGAGGTCGGTGGTTGAAGGAGAGTGGGCGCTGTGTGGAAATTCTGGCGCGGGAATCATACTGAGCCGGCATTATGGCGGCAGATACGAGTACAGCGAGTTCTTTCTCTCTTTCTCTCTCTCTCTCTATCTCTCAGATTTCTTTTTTTTTTTTTTTTTTTTTTTTGTTAGGGGTGGGGGAGGAGGGTGAGGGAGGGATTACAACAGAACTGACCACCAAGGTTCCCACGGCACTGTGTGCAGCACGAGCAGTCAGAAGTCAGAACGATGCGTAGCCCTGAGAACGGACAGTACCAGTATGGCAGTACCGTATTGACAAGGCTGTCACACTGTCACACGTTTTTTTTGTCGCACGAGCTTAAAGGCTTGTCACGCTTCAGATTCGTGGTGATACGGTACCGGTATCATACCGGTGTTGCCGGGTGGTGGGGTTTTGCCAATGTCGTTGTGGGCGCTGGTTGGTACTTGTACAAGTAGTTGTAACCGCCGGGTGCACACCTTATTACGGCTAATGCGGCGTATACATAGTACTTATTGTCGTTATCAGATCAGGTTGATCGAGCCATGGTGCCGGGTGAGGGGCATTGACCCCATAGTTGGTTCATAGACTAGAAAAATTATTGCGGTACTTCTACACATATCACATCGCTGCAGAATGAAAGCCGAAAATGTGCTGTAAATAACCTCCCACTTGCTTAGATGCGATATTCACCCGAGATACTCAGATGTATAATATAGTGCTGGTGCACTGGGGTAGGCCCCTTGGGACCTCTGGGGATTGGAAACGATTTGCTCCTTTTGTAGTCGGTCTAGGACCTCTGGCCCAATAACACCCAGCTTCTAGCAATGTGGAGATCTAGCAGGAAGCTTCGACCAAGTCAGAGACATCTGCTGACCCTGCCCCCCTTCATTCTGCCCGGCCACAGAGGCGAGGGCAGTGGAAGAGGAGATCTGGTTTGGTGGTTATCTGTTATCTGTTATCAGATCTTCAGGTCGAACCTTTCATAAAAGTTGCACGGGTATGTTAAGGGTGCCTGATTACAGATGAATGTAAAAAAATACAAAGGAAGCCGGAAAGGAAAAGAAAAAACCACGCAATAATCGAAAATTCAAATAAATTAATTGGTAAATAAGCTTTGCATCAACTTATTCACAGTATCCAATCACAGTTCTTGAATCCTCTTTTTATGGTACTTATGTATCATACCGGTACTTGAGCACAGCCTCCTCCTTTTGAGGCTCAAAATGTATGATGCGGTTGCCTCGGTAGGCCAGGGAGAGGACGTGCGTTGATCGTACGTCGTCTTGGTGCATGTCGCACACATTGAATGACGGGTCAAAAACAGTCCTCTGTGCTGAAACATGCACGCAACCCCGCTCGAATCAGGCGTAGGAACAATACCGTACCCTTTGACCACCCACCCCATGACGGTGCCAAGGACCAGTGAAAATCCTCGTAAACAACAAACCTTCCCTTTCCCATCCCACCTTTCTATCAAACCCATCGTGCATCCCCTCTCCTCTCCTCTTCGCATCTTTACTGATTCATCGATCAGCCGATCAAAACACAGCAACAATGGCCATGTCCTTCAGTCGGTTCCTGGCTGGCAACATCCTCACTTTGACCAAGTCTAATCCCCTTCCCCTCTGCCGTATTCATGCCATCAACCGCTTCATCGACAACCCCTTGAAGGCAGCAGCAATTGGCATCCGCCTCAAGTCTACTGGGGCTTCGTCTAAAGCCAAGACTACTACAACGGGTGTAAAGAGGACCGTGAAGAAGAAGCCTACCACCGTCAGAAAAACTGCCGGGAGGGCCACTTCAAGGGCAGGAAGGACCGCTACCAAGGCGAAATCCACTGCAGCTAAGAAGAAGCCGGCTGCCAAGAAACCGGCTGCCAAGAAGCTGGCTGCCAAAAAGAAACTCGCTGCAAAGGAGAAACCTGCTGCAAAGAAGAAGAAGAAGAAGATTGCTAAGGTTCTCACTCCCGAACAATTGGAACGTAAAAAGAAGCGTCTCCTCAGGGAACGCGTTCTAGAGGCCCCTAAGATCCCTTCGGCCAATCCCTATTCTACCTTTGTGGCTCTCGGAGGGGGCGCCGTAGGCCTGGAGGGAGCCGAAAAGTGGAAGGCACTTACTCCCGAGAAACAGCAGGTATGTTTGTTTATTCTGTCGGTCCTCTATATAATATGATATGCTTTTTTTATATAACTCCCCGACATATATGCCTCCTAGTGTATGTCAAATTGGCTATGAATTGGCTGACAGCGATACGCAGGAATATGCTGAAAAGGCCAGAGATATTCGCAAGACCGCTATCCGGAATCGTGAGCAATGGGTCAAGAGCCAAAATCCCCAGGAGGTTTACAAGGCCAATAGGGCCCGTAGACATCTCAAACGCTTGGGTGGTAAAGTCACTGTGCTCAAGGACCCCAGAATACCCAAGAGGCCTGTCCCCGTCTCTGCCGCATTCTTGAGGGACCAGTGGAACGCTGGCACCTTCACCAACCCAGACGGGACCAAGATGGATATTATCACTGCCATAAGACACTCTCGTGGTCTATACGAAAAGCTTTCTGCTGCTGATAAGAAGGTATCTATCTCATGCACCCCCCCTTAATAGTAGTTTGACGTAGCGAAAGGCCAGATTGGACATAATATCTAATGTGATTTATTTACTTCCGTGTTCTAGGCCTACGAAGACCAGTATGCGGCGGATAGAGTCGCCTACAAGAAGACGATGGGTGAATTGCTCGGGGATCTCAAAAAGCTTTAACCGATCAGATTGAATAACGCAAGAGGCTTGGACTGGGTGCACGCACCGAGACTTGCTTTTTTTTCCCCCATCTTTTTTTCGCTCATGTTACTTCTCGTTACGATCTATCATGTCGTAGCCCTGGCCGTCACTGTAGTGTGATAGTTTGTTGCTGTTTTAGTGGCGGTGGTATTTCATGGTGGCTGCCAGAAGTCTTTTCTTTCTTTTCCCTTTTTCTTGACTTTTTTTTTACTTTGATTGGGGAGAAAGTAAGTCAACCGAAACAGGACCAGCCAGCCTTAGCTTTAGCACCAATAACAAAAACACCCTTTTTTCGTCTTCTCCTTTCATTCATTCATTATACAATAATGGTGAATCATAGTACTGCATTAGAAGTGCCTGGGGGTTATTAAAGGCTAGAAAACATAACCTTTAGATTTATAGAGGGTCGTATGGGGTCAGCAGAAATAGTTTTTCAGTTCTTAATAACCGCCCTCCCCCAGCACAAGTACGAGTACAAGAGTGACAGCTAACCCCTGCCTCACTGAATTACCGTAGTGTAACCCGTTCTATATCAAACCTTTCGTAACTTGAAACCATCGCATCGCCATAGCAAGTTGAGTATTGGTTAGTAATCAAAAACCTCTGCTCACCCACAAAACCCACCACAATCGTGGCAACGGCGCGGTACGACTTTCCCGCCATCTTCAAGAAATATGCATCCAAAGCGTCCCACAAAAGCACATCCTCTGCATCGACCCAAACCACTGGCTTGGACTCTTGTTGGGGATGATGTCCTCAACAACAGCACAGCACCGAGTACACCTCCTCAACCTAATCTTCCCTCCTCCTGCCCCGCCGCTATCGTCATCCTTCGGCAGCACCACCTTCCGAATCGCATCAATCCGATTCCTCCTGCGATACTCACAGCTGGCGATATCGTCATGGAAGCCAAGCCAGGTGACGTCGTGCCAGAACAACTTTGCAATGTCTAGGTCGTTCCGCAAGTTTGGTAGTGTGGTATTCAATAGGCGCTCTACCGCGACGCGGAATATGGGAGGTATCTCATTATTCACAAAGAGCAGCTTCTCGGCCTGAGCACGTTCCGCTTCGGGGATGTTGTGGTAGGCTGCGCGGATGGTGCCGTCGATGTCTGTCATTATCCGTTCAAACTGTGAAATCTTGACGGCGCAGGATTCTATGGGCACTTTTAGGCTGCGGAAGGTGGCCCTGGTTTCCTCGTCCGTGGCGGTGGAGAGGGTGGAGGAGAGGTGTTTGCCTGCTGTTGTTTCCAGGCCGCGAAGGCTGCGGCAGTTGTACCTTAGGAGCGCGCGTGGCGCGCTAGAGAGTGCGAGGAAGAGTGCAGGAGAGTTGCCGGATATTACCTTTTGCCGAACGTAGGCGAGGTCGGAGGTGTGGTTTTTTGTCGCTTTGGAAAGGTCGAAGAGGTCACTAATTGTCAGAGACATTATGTCCATTAGCCAGCGGACGAGGCCCAACAGGGTCTGGAGCGCTTCGGGACGGAGATCGAAGTCGCTAGATGCGCTTCCACTGCCGCTGGCAGCACTGGCGTCTCGGCCTTGGCCCTGTCGTTGCGGGTTGTTGAACGTCAGTGCGAACGCCACAGACGCTACGCGCAGGTGCAACGTCGCCCAGGCGAGTTTTCCGGAGAGTCTCTTGTTGACCCTCTCCCCTCGAAAGTCGAGGGAGTTTTGCAAACTCAGGCAGCGCTGGAGGAGCGGGTTTCTAAAGAGCCGTTCGTTCGGTGACTCCGTTGCGAAATCCATTTTCAGGTTCAGTGCTCGATGAGCTTCCGAGAGAAAGGTGTTGTTGAAGGTTGGGTTGCGGTACTTTTGCGCTACTAGTAAGAGGTCGTCGTTGTTTATGAGGTTATTGCATGAGTAGGCGTGTTGGTGGGCTAGTGCTACACAGGCGATTTCGAGGTTGTCTAATACGAGGGGTTAATTGGGGCAATGATTGGATGGGGGGAACCGATGGGGGAGGGAAAAGGTGGTAGTTTTTACCATTCTGTTCCATTAGCCCGTTTATGTACTCCATTATTATGAGGCTTATGTCATTGTCGGGACCCAAGCGTATAGCCACGGCGTTGTTGGGAGATAACGCCAGGTTGATGCATGGTTCTCCAGGGGGAAACGCAAACCCAGCCTGCATCATATTCATGACTACATTTTTGTTCGTACTCTGGTCTCGCAGTTGGCTGAGACTATATCTATATAGTCAATTAGTTAGCACTTGTAGTATTCCCCAGCTGGAGAGAACGATATATACCTATCCCTCAACTCCAAAGACCCATCGCTAAACGCCAACGCAATTACGGTTCCAGATGTAACCTGCGAAACCCCAATAATGCACTTATCCATAACCACATCATCCATCCTATACAACTCCAACTGTGCCAACCAACCAACCAGCCAACCGTTGATTAGCCCCGCACATTCAACTCTCCCACTTTTTTTCCACAGAAGGGCAGACAAACCTCCGAAATAGTCGGCGAAGAAACACTAGTCCTGCGAACCCCCATCTGATCGAAGCTGGGATGCAGCGTACACGGCGTCTCCTTGAGGCTCCATCGACAAATAACGCTGAAAGCTTCCCCATCGGCTTTCTTGTTCGTGAAGACGGCCAATACCCCGGGGGCAGTGTGTATGTCCGGCGGTGCGGGAGTCGGCGCCAGCGTCTCTAGATGCGTCAGTTGCGCGCGGGATACATCGTGCGTACTCGAGTCCGCAGGGCAAGCGCAGTCCTCGATCTTGAGGTGCTTGATTACTAGGGTGGGGGGATTGGGGAGCACTGTGTGCGGCTGGTTCGGCTGGTTCGGTTGCGGCCAGTTTATCACGATGCGGTAGACACGGAGTTGTTTTGAAAGGGTATATGCTGCTAGGACTGCGGCGTGGTCTGCCGTAGTCTAGTCAGTACAGTCGTAAGAGGGACAATTGGTTCTTCGAGGGTTCACCTTTACTGCAAGAGATGGAAGCGTGAGAGAATAGGTCATCCAAACTCGCGAACCCCTCCAGTTCCGCCGTGACCTCTTGATACCTGCCCTGTCCATCCTGATACCACATCTTGACCGTGCCCCCCCTCGTAATCCCAATCGCCGCCACCTTGTTCACAATCGGATGGAAGGGTCCAAATGGCTTATAGCTCAGCGCCTGGTACCGAAAGTTCCTATCCTCCTGCCTAGCCGCTGGTCTGTACAGCGCATAGGGCTTCTCAAGCGGCAACCACCAGAAGCCCACGAGTGCGCTCAAGTCGTCATCTTGGTCGAGTATCTGGCTCCTAGTCGCCGTCAGGTGATTTACCGCTAGGAAGACTGTGTAAAAGCTAACCCGGCCCAGCACATCCACGACCGCCAGCTCCGCCCCAGAGTTCCACGTCACGTGCACCAGCCGCTGGTTCTCGTGGTAGCGGCTCACGTTCGCGATCGGGTATGCGTCGCTCAGTACCCACCGCCCATCCTCCGGATTGCAGGCTAGATGCCGCGTCTCCACACCTGTGCCCGCGCTGTTGATTATGGCGATGGAACCCACCTTGGACCAGGCGATTTTGGAGTTGCACCCGCTGAGTCGAAGTTCGTCGAGGCGAGCATCGACGCGTCGGCGAGAGGAGAGGCGTGGAATGGTTTCGTCTTGGAAGAGGTCGTCAACCCCGAAGCCATTCTCCATCTGTTGGCTTGTTGGTTGGTTTTTCTAGGTTGTAGGTAGAAGGTAAAGTTGAGTTTAGTCAAGGTGGATGAGAGGTTGGAATAGTTGACGAGTGAGCCTCAGTGAGGCTCTGGCTTAAGTTAGCTTTGGCTTTATCGTTGTGTTTCGGGTTGCCAAGCGCGCTACCGGATTTGGCCCAGACAGCACAGTTTACGCAGGCCCTACTGTAAAAGCAACACCAGCTTCAGTACCGGTATTGGTATGGAGCCTTCTGATATCCAAACTCTCCGGCAATCCACAGGTAAGCTGTCGCTCTTTTCCGCCTCTGTGGCTGGAGAGAAACGAGCTCCTTAACCATACAAAAGCATGACATTCTAGGAGGAGAGTAGAATGAGATAATCCGACAGTTTCTGCCCAAGGAAGCTGTAATAGGGAAAAGGGAAAAAGAGAATTCTCCTAACGTCTACCGTGTCGATGCTCTGAGGAGGATTAATTGACCCGTTGATCCTCTCAGATGCATTCGCGCCCGATAAATACCCCCTAACTACCCGCACTAGCTCAGAGTTATGATAGAATCAACGCGCGGGTGGTGGCGAACGTCTTCGTCAACGACTGAGAGTCCACCTGTGTGCCCCCGTAATAGCATGTCTAGAAGCTATGTACCGCATTATCTACTCACCACTCAACCGCCAAGTACTAAGGCCACACCAACATAAAATAATGCGCAGATCACTACAGCACGATACCGCTATTACAAACACTCAAGATATATTCAGGAATCCACAATATCCTTACCACGAGACTACTACGAAACCTCACCCCCCCGTTCCCCCACTATCACACCCTCCCTATCCATCCATCCACCCACCTGCCAAAGGAGCAAAACAAGAAAAAGAGAGGAAAGTATATAAATCGCTCGCGTACAATGCCCTCTAGTTATGATAATCTACAGCCTTTCACTGTATGATAAAATATACGGTACAGTCTCCAACGCGATGCGGTGTAATGCAATCAATCAGTCCACCTCTGACTCCTCCGACACCTTCATCATGATTTCAGTTTCCCCATGTTCCTTGAGCCACGCCTCATACCTTGTGATAGTGTCCAGAGCCGTCGTCACTCGCATTCCGATTCTAGCGTCCAGTTCGAAGGCCCCGTAATTTGCGGCTTTGTCTAGTAAGACTCTCATCTCCGCTAGCATTCCCAGCGTGTGCTCCTTGGTCTCTTTCCAGATTCCAACCGCGCGTTCGTAGTATGCCGCGGGCACTGCTTTGTGTTAGTCACTTGCGAGAGTATTGTGGGTCTTGAGGGGAAAGCACTCATGTAGTCGTTGACCAATGCTCCCCGAAACTGAGTTCTGTCAACCTCCTCGATCTTTTCTAGATATCCTCTCGCCTCTTCCCACTGCCCGGCATTCCTCATGACCGCACTAAGCAAGAGCCAGCGAATAGCTTGCTCATCAATGGCCTCGTCTTCCATTTCCTCATCCCCCCGGTACTGCAATGCCTGAAGGGACTTCTGGAAATTCTCCTGGTCCATTCGTCTGTAGCCATTCCAGAAGAACATCATCTCCTCAACGGGGCTGACGCCGACAGCTTCAGCAAGCCTAATACCCTTCTCCTTCGACCTAGCAACCCATTTCTTGATCTTCTTATCAGCAAAGACCTCCACCGGAAGACCCTGGGCCATAAATCGCTTCTTGCCCATGAAAGATGGTATCCTCTCGAACAAATCCTCTGCCTTTTTAGCCCAGCCCTCCTAACTCTCAGTCAGTAGAATATTCAAGTGTATATTCCCGGTATACATACCGCTTTTTCAGCATCAGAAATCTTAGCTTGCCTATACAGTTCAATATAGCAAACAGCCGCAAAACTTGCAAGCAAGTTAGCGCCTGCTCTAAACCCATAGCAGATTTGCGAACACTTACTAATTATAAAGGGCGTGACTCCAATTATTTAGCATCGTGAGCTAACACGATTAGCAGAAATCACAAAACATCACTCGCGGGGAAAAACCTTGATGAAGCCATTCGCAACATCTTCATAGCGGTGTAGGAACATCTGATTCAAAGATTTCTCAAATAGTATCAATGCTTCAACCTGCCTTCATCCAATAAGCCCGATGTCTTAGTCCAGGGAACGCACAGCGAGTACTTCATCTGAGTGACAACCGAAACGGACAGCATCGTCACAGCACCATCCAGATTGCCTTTGACAGCCTCCATCCTCGCCTCCTCAAGTTTCCAGAGCGCAGCATTAGGATACCGCCTCCTAATCCACCCCAGCGCCTCACGGCATCTATCAGCTGGGTAGCCAATACCGGAAGGATGGTTATCATCAGGGGTAATATCTGAGAACTGAGCCATGTTACCGTAATACTGGAGAATTGTAAGTACCGCGATGGCGCCATGGACGTTATCAAACTTGGTAGCCTTCCAGAGCATCTCAGCACCCCTTTCACGGTCTGACAGTAGGGTGGTCAGTAAAACTACTGACCAACGACAGTGGAATAGCAGGCTTCTTACCCCCCCTAAATCCAACAATGGTCATAATCCTCTTCATGCTGGGTGGCACCATTCCGAGGATGAGCAGCAACATTCCAAAACACAGGTTTGTCCCAGAGATGATAAATTTATCCATTGAATTATAATGCGAGTCCAAAGACGCAGCCGACAGATGGCTGATGCTTGAATTCCTTGGTGGCACCCCATCCGCCGACGCCGGTCTCATCTCCAAGCCAGCCATTCCAGCACTTAAGCTGTTACCACCACCGCCAGATCCTTTTTCAGAAGCCTTCAGAGACTTCGGCAAGCTGACCTTACTTCCACCCATTCTATCCAATCGTGCCAGCGGAGTATCAGAACCAGACACATGCACCTGTAGCCCTTCCAGAGTCTTATACGCGCTCCTCATCTTGTAAAAAGCCTTCATAGACTCAACCACTGATTCTGACAACACGCCTACAACCGCAGACATCAACTGCGACTCTGCGTGTGCCAGGGCGAATTCGGTACCGGGTGGGAACGACGACTGTTGAGTCTTTTCCCGAATAGTTTTCTTCTGATCCCTATCCGCCGAGCCTTCCGCATCCGCAAGTCTATCGGAAGCTGCGCGCATGAAAAGAAAGAGCCAAGCGAAAATCCAAACGTCAACTCATATTCTGAATTTTCATATTTATTTTTTTCAAGAAATTCGCAGTAAAATAAAACCTTCTTTCATAATTTCCGGTTCAAATCCTAAACTTGCTCGCAAAAAACCTATCACTCCTCCGGCGAGCTGGCGAACCGCATTACTACCCAGCCCATAGTGAAAGGAAGAGGAAAAGGTCCCAGACACGTGAGTGATAAGAGGGGAGGAAGGTGGTGGCGGGGCCAACCTTATGAAAGCTGGAACTCCCATCTAGGATTGCTTTTTCAGCACCAGCGACATCATCATCCATGAGTAAATCCATTGCTAAAGAAAATCAAACACACAAGATTAGCAAAAAGTTACTATTGTAATACAGCTTAAGGAAAAGGAAAACTGCACTACCTCTCAATGCTTGTTCCACTAGTAATTTTTTTTAAAGAATCTTACATTAGCTAAAAAAATGTTACACTTCAGGGGATGGACAATCTCATTAGAACAAACATGCTTGCGGCCCGTCTAGGGCACTTAGGGATTGTGAAGAAGCTGAGTGCGTGACAGGTATTCCACTACCACCACCACTGCTGCCCCCTCCAAGCCATCCTCGGAACATGTTGGTGCTGGTGATTTTTTTCTCTCTCCCCAGAGGTGAGAGTGTGTGACTCGAGTATATATGATTTGGTAAACGAAGGAGGAAGAAGGTGAAGAAGAAAAAGATAAGGTCCTCTAAAATTGCGAGGACTGAAGAAGGGGCGGGGGCGCAAGAAGAGAGGAAGGAGACACCGTAAGCCTTCAAGCCAAGTTACTGTAAGGCTAAAACAAGGGAAGAGAACAAGAACGGGAAGAAGAAGGAAGACGCATGTGGATCAGGATGACAACACGCACACTTTTGTTCCAGCAGCCGAACAGGCTACATCAGCAGGAGGGAAAGAAAGAATGGTGGACAGGACGCAGACTTTTTTATGATAAGACGGGGGGGGGAGAAGAAGAGGAAGAAGGCGGAACCCTTTCAACCTTTGTGTAAACCATTCTTTAGGTTTGCAAAAGTCCAGCATGATGCCCGGTTTGGCCGTCATACCGGTACTCCTGGGTATTCAAGTGAGCCCGTCTCCTTCCATGCGGAGGCACAGCGCCAGAACTGTATTTTACTGGCAAGGGCTGTTCGGCAAGCGGGGGTGTGGGGCGAATTGGGTAGAGCGGTCTGGGGTCGGTCTTGGGGTGGAAAGGAAGTCTCGAAGGCGAACAATTTGCGCTCTCGATCTATCAATACATGTCTAATATTTGGTGAAGGGGCCATTCGTATCAATAACTGCTTGACATCTTGCTGGCATACTTTCTACCAGCTCCCTAAGCCCATGCTGCCCAGTATCCCCCCAAGCCTCCTTTGTTGCATCCCTTAATCTATCATAATATGCCACACTCTCTCAGTAGGATTTAAGTCTAGTATTATAAGAAGGCAGGCCAGTGGATAACTTCCATACCTCTTTCCCCAACTCTTGCCATGTCCCCTGCTAGGTGAGCTTCAAATACATCTTATTACCACAGCATAATTCAATATTCCTGTAAATACTGGGAATAGCATGTGCACAGTAGCTTCCTAAACTAATTAACCCTCAATCCTTTCCCCCCAAAATATGCCTAGACCTTGCATATCACCATGAAAACAGCCCCAAAACATCTCTCCCTTCTTCCTTTCGTATTTTCTACTACAAGTAGGGTACGCCCTTCACTAGCCCATCTTATCTTAGCTCATTACCAACCTCTTGACATCCTTCTCCACTAAGAAAAAGTGTTACTCGGGGGTCATTAAAAACCTAAAGGCTATTTCTACTCTCTGTACGAGTAGAGACAAGGGCTATGTTTTCTGGTTTCCAATCACCTCCCCGAAGCATTGGTAAGGTAAAGTAACAGTAAATTAACTGTGTTTGTGTATGCCAAGCTTATCATACGTCAAACACCAAAGTAAGCTACTTTTTTTCAACTTTCTCCGAAAACCCCCAACAGGAGTTACGCCCCCCGCTTAACGTTGAACCATAACAGTCCTGGCCAGCCCCCCTAAGTTAACCTAACCTAATTTGCAATTCCCCAATCACGGTACTTGTCCAAACATACATATATACTAGCAGGGAAACAGCATTCAAACTCACCCATCCATCCATCCAACCATCCCTTCAACCACATCCGACTTCAACCTCCAACATCACAAAAATGTCCAGTTCATCCAAACCATCAAAGACCACCGACCCCAAGGACTCCCCCGTGGCCGACAAGTCTAAGGAGCCACAGAAGCAAGCGTTATCGCTAGAGGAGGATGACGAATTCGAGGACTTTCCTGTCGAAGGTGAGCTACAGAGGGTTTTGTTGGGTCTGTGGGGATGTGAACTAATCAGAGATGCGGTGGTGTGGCGGGGAGAATGATAGATTGGAAGGATAGCGAAACTGACGTGCAGAATCCGCCCGGTGGGAGATTGTGGGAGGAGAGTTGGGATGATGATGACACTACTGAGGACTTTTCTACTCAACTGAGGTTCATCCCCTTCATTTTTCTGCCTCACTGGCTCGAATGGGCTAACGTGTTCGCTCGGGAATGTATAGGGAAGAGCTCAAAAAGAATCCCACCAAATAAATAACACACCTATCTTTTCGATACAAGATTCGCTCTCATCGCTGGCTATAATTGGATGGGGCGTTCTCTCTTAATTGTAGCATAGCTTCTTCAACGATCAATGAACCCGTGGAGTATCACGATGCCCAATGATAGCTATTTGGTTCCTTCTACGTATTGTGTGTAAAGGAAATAAAAGGTTGGACAATTCATGTGCTGCCATGGGCGTGGTCTTTTTTTGTTGTTCCTCTGCCAAAATAGATGTTTGAGCTAGAGGCTGAATGTTCTGATAACTACAGATCCTACTCGTAAGATTCACAGTATCCTTCCATTCCGTAATCCCGCTCACTTGCTCTGCAGCCTGGTCAGCCTTTTTTTCTCTCCATGCAAATCAAACTTCAGGACTTACCGAGAGGGCAGAGACACCCGGAAGGTCCTTGCCTTCGAGCAATTCCAATGAACTGTATCACATGTTAGCCATACTTCTCATTTGAAATAAAAGCAGATCTGGCAACTCACGCTCCACCACCAGTTGAGACATGGCTCAACTTATCCTCAACACCATACTTCGCCGCCACAGTTGCAGTGTCACCACCACCAATAATGACGATCTTGCCAGACTGTGCAGCCTCAACGGTTGCGTCCAACATAGCCTTGGTTCCCTTTGCGAAGTTGTCAAACTCGAAAACCCCAGCAGGCCTGTGACAATTAGCAAGGCATCGCTGCTAAGGAGCGGAGAACCAAATACCCATTCCAGAGGATGGTCTTAGCCTTGGTAATAGTGTCCTTGTACAACTCAATAGACTTCTTTCCGCAGTCCAATCCCATCCACCCATCGGGGATGCCCTGCTCATCAGTAGCATACCCGACCTGAGCATCCTTCGCAAACTTATCCGCAGTGATGTAGTCCACAGGCAAGACAACCTCCACACCATGCTCCTTCGCCTTTTTGATAACCTCACCAACTGTCTTAGCGCCCTCCTCATCGAACAGGGAATTACCAATCTTGACATTCTCAAGGGTCTTCTTGAAAGTGAACGCCATACCACCGCAAATAATTAAAGAATTGACCTTGGGAATTAGATTGTCAATAAGCTGAATCTTGTCGGATACTTTGGCACCGCCAAGAATAGCAAGGAATGGGCGTTCCGGAGATTCAAGGGCTTTGGCAAAGTACTCCAACTCCTTCTTCACAAGGAAACCTGATGCCTTCTGCGGCAGGTCGACACCAACCATAGAACTGTGAGCGCGGTGGGCAGTGCCGAAGGCGTCATCTATTGGAGGAAAGAAAGGAAGAAAAAATGCAATTAACTAACTGAGCTGCTCGAAAATAAAGAAATGGGGGAACAAACTGATGTAGACATCGCCCAAAGAAGTCAAAGATCTTCTAAACTCCTTCACCTTTTCTGGATCGGCTTTGACCTTCTTGCCATCCGGCCCTTTGGAGCTTCCTTCTTCCTCGGCGTGGTATCTGAGGTTTTCAAGAAGAATCACCTCTCCTGTTCGGGTTCACGAATTCCCATAAGTTAGCATCCCCTAAAATTTCAACCAGTAGAGAAATGAAGATAGTAGAATAGGGAGAAAGACCATCAGAAGCCTTCGCAACACGCTCCTCAATCTCCGGGCCAACACAGTCGTTCAAGAAAGTGACATTGGCACCAAGCAACTTCTCTAATTCCCTGGCCACCGGTGCCAAAGAGTACTTTTCAACCCTCTCTCCATCAGGGCGTCCCAAGTGCGACATCAACACGATGGACTTAGCTTTCGACTCAAGAGCATGCTTGATAGTGGGCAAGGCTGCCACAATACGCTGGTTATTGGTGATGGTAGCTCCCTCGAGAGGGACGTTAAAGTCTACCTATTTTTCATCTGTTAAATTCCCTTTCTGCGAGAGACGCTGAGTGGCGTAAGAATATAGGACATACACGAATAAGAACCCTCTTTCCCTTAAGGTCAAGATCAGTGATAGCTATGAATTATCCACCACATTAGCAATTCGCCCATTAAACCCACTGGGCCAAATTAAATTAAAAATTAATTGGATATAAAAAAAAGATCAGGCCAAACATACCAAGCTTGTTAGAGAGCGACATCTTGAAGTTATCGCAGTTGGGAAGTGGAAGTAGAAATTGTGTATCGTGCAAATCTCAAGAGATGCGGAGAGAGGGAGAGGGCGGAGTAAGATGAGACGAGACGAGGGGAAATGGCCAGAACTATGTACGCGGTGAGAGTGAGAGTGAGCATATGTTTGTCGTTTGCTACGGTACAGTCCGAGAAAACCCCCACTAACCTTTTTTATTTTTTAACTTGGGATTGGATGAGGGGGGGGATACCGCCTGCCACCATGACGCAATAACCTCAGTAATTTTTTCCTATCATACCCGCAACATAACAAAATCCAACAGTTAATCATGCTCAGGATATACATTAGCTTACACCCAAACCATATCGGCAGCCTCCTCTCCCGCCGTTATCTAATTCCAAAGGTAACAGTTATTGCATGCTTGAATTATGATACAGTGCAAGGTTAAGTTAAATTCGCTCGCCTCGGAAGAAGGAGAAAAAAAAGAAGAAAAAGAAAAAAGGAAAAAAAAAAAAGTCCACTCTTCGGGTTTGTGTTTTGTTACTACGAGATGTGGGGTAGCCTGAGGTCAATGAGATATTTACAGCCTAGCCGTACCCCAGGTTGGACGCGAAAACTCTTGTCGGGAGA
>Ga0307507_10004872_pt1 | contig 23005 bp, 11 predicted proteins | sample 7_EM_MG_FD_207223 | JGI IMG/M metagenome (GOLD analysis project Ga0307507, IMG submission 207223) | Populus trichocarpa ectomycorrhiza microbial communities from riparian zone in the Pacific Northwest, United States - 7_EM | ecosystem: Host-associated > Plants > Roots > Unclassified | place...
TTCACGTATTAAAGGACAAATGCTTCTAACCACTTCCATTTAGAGACTAATCGCTGGTTCTTCTCTAGAGGAGAACCAGCTTCCTATATAAACCTTCTAAGACACTAGTAAAACCTTTCGCCCCTATCTATCTAACTATGTCTCTTCTAGAACATACATGGGACGTAGGCAGGACATTGATAAAACCTCCTACTGTCTCATCTAATATGTACCTCCTGGGGGATTCCGTTACAGCTATACGGTTAAAATTATATTTATTATGACGCCTTAATAAAGAAACTAAAGTATATAAAGAGACGTACGTATTAATATAGCTTTAGGGTAAGAATCTGTAGCTAAAAAAAAGTAGCGGTAGTAGCGGAGGATACTATAAAGGTAGGAGCAGTAGAGGAGGATACTCTGGTAGAGTAAAGGAAGTTAATTAAACTAGATTTTGATAATAGGAAGAATAGCGACGACGACGCGTACACTACCTTTAAGGATATTAAGGATATTAAGGCGATCAAGGTAGAAGATAAGGGAGATTATATATTAGACTAAGCGATCTTAAATATTCCTCTTACCTAAACACCTACCCATTACTAAGACTTACTATTTATAGTATATATTTAATCCAGAGCTGCATTGGAGTCATAGAGCTCCACTAGCTTTTTGGCGTATGGAGTGGATTTGGGGGTTAAATCCACTCCAATCCAATCCAATCCAACAAGATCACTGGTTTAGATATATTGTTAAAATCAATTATAGAGAAAATCAATTATGATATCATATAGGGATTTCTCATCACATAAGTATCGTTTTCAGATTATTCTAGCTTCCTGTCAAAAATAAAGACGGTTCTAACAGCTAGGTATCTACTAAACAACCTGTCTAAGTACAGACGACAACGCTGAAGAGCCCATTCCAATGACAAGCCTATTGATAAGAACAAGGGAGAAGTTAGCTTTTTTTAAGCTCACAAATCGCCCTAAATCACACAATATCAAAAATAAATGGCAACATACATGCCCCTCAACTGCACACGGTGGGCCTCTAGGTACGTCTATCCCTCCTGTACCACAATTAAGCTGTAACCCAGCTAGATCTGCCGGCTCGTCAATGGTACAGATATTTGTTGCAACGTCGCACGTTCCATTGGCCTGTGTGGATTGGCGGGGAAGGATTGGATTTGGGGCGGCACATACACCCAAGAAGGGGAGGAAGAACGTTGCTGTGATAACGGAAGCGGCGCGCATAAGGCTCCTCGTGTTTGGAATGTTTTGAGTCTTTGTAATGGTTGGGTGGTGCCGTGATGTGAGAGTGAAAATAGGATTGCACGTGGTAGATAATTAACTGAGGAAATGGCCAGTATAAAATCTAGTTCGGATGGACTGGGCCTCTAGACCTAATGCATCAGATACAAAGAAAATAAGCACTAGAAAGCACTGACGCTGTAAGCTTGTCGCTTGCTGCTGACGGTTCTTCCCAAAAGGGCCTACGTCCACTATGCAGGGTTGCAAATCAATCAACTCAACTCAACTAAGGCCTCGAGTTGGTTGAATTGAAAGCTTTGTAAGCAGGAAGCTCAGTTGATTGAATTGATTGAGCCAATATTGAGATCTTGGCAACTATTTCAACTGAATTCAACTGGTAGTAGTCAGCAACTATTACGAGTCTTGGCGTAGTGGTGATATAGAAGGACCTACCTAGGTATATACCAAGCAACATCCAAAACACTCCCTACTGCCCTTCCTGTAGCCCCTGCTACATATATAAGTAATTATCACTAGTCTTGGCATAGTGTTTCTACTGTACCCATACTTTTCCTTCTTCCCGCGGGTAGCGGAAGGAAACTCTTCCGCCTATAGCGATAATGTCACGTGGAGATAGCAGGTGATGCTCGGGTAAACTTATTTTAGTAAGAAGAACTAATAAAAATATGGTTTAGAGCATCGCCTTATCCTCTTAAGTAACACTCCCTATATAAAGAAAGTTTCAATATTTTCAATCAACTCAATTCAATCGGGGCTTGCATATTGATTGAGTTGCCAAGCCAGCGAACTCTCAGTTGGTTGAATTGATTGAGTCTTAGCAATTAATTCAATTCAATATTGAAGCCTCGTTGATTGATTTGCAACCCTGCCACTATGTGGGTCCAAAAGTATTGAGTGGTCATATCCCGGGCTTTTAATAGGGAAGTATCTAACGCAGAATGACAACAAGAGCAGCGTTATTCTGACAGGGCTGCATATATACATACCGCTTGTCTTATTATGGAATATTGAATAGATATCTATAAGCTCGTAGTTGATTCATCATTCTGATTAGTTAGCAGTAACCTAAATTTATAATCTTGCTTCGCCTAATAGCCGTTCTTTAGCTTACGCGAGGTCAATACTTTTTATGGCCAAAATCCGTAAACATATCTGGTTGTGTATGCTTTCGTGTTAATTATGCGTACTTTAGAGAGATCTTTCCCATTATGCCCGTACAAATGGCGTCCAGCGGCCCAGTAAAGCCTATAAAAAGTTATAGTAGAGTCTTAAGGAAGCCTTCACTTACTTAAGAAACCTGTACAGACGCCTTTGCGCATTTGTTGTGAAGTTCTTTAAGAGCTTATCCAAAATGGATACAGCTTTGAAATAGCATAAGCAAAGCATTAATGGCGTGTTGAAAGCCAAATACTGGGCAGAATGCTGGAAAAAAACCAGTTGCAGACTGAAAGACTTTGATAGTCTTGCTATGAATATACATGTAGAGCCGAAGGAACCACTGCCCTGAGTAAGCAAACCAATCAGGGGTGATCCTCTGAAACGCGTGGGCCTGTAGAGAATTGCTGACACACCTTCTATAATCATACAGGAATCTGCTACAGGTCAAAGAGACATGAAATACAATATTTACAATAAAGAGTGGAGAGTCGCCAAGTTGACCTGGCCTGACCATCCTGCCGCAAGCAATTCCAATACGAACGTGGTGCCCTTTTCCAATTGAAGATGAACGGAGGCCAAAAATGCTCATAAGTACCCCAACGCCCTGCTAATGCTGTTTAAAAATCGAAAATACTAGAAGGGAACACCAAGGACATTGGTAGGCTCGGGGTTGATCCGTACAGCACGGATGGCGGTCGGGAGCAGCGGGTTGCTGGAAAGGATCCGATGCGTCACAATTGTTGTCCTGGCTACCTGTCTTTATACACTTTGGGTTTCCAGCCTTCATTCAATTCCCGTTCTCTTGATACCGCCTCTTCCGCAGTTTGCACCTCCATCTCTATCCGCTCCCTTGCTCTTAAAATCTTGCTCTGCAGATAGAAGCTCCCACCCTTCTTAGGGTCGTTTAGATCGAACAGTCTCTTGAACCTCTCTGTTACGACTTCCATATCTGCTTGACCTCCTTTTGGTGGCGACACATTCAGTATCTTGCACGCTTCATCTAGTGTCAAGCCGGAAGAGGCGAATGTCTTGCTGGCGCCAGGGTTCTTTGCAGCAGCGGCGGCATATTTCTGGGACGCGGCAGCTTGCCGGTAAGACTCAGCAAAGGCACGGCCGAGGATGCGGGTACCGGTAAGGACTACTTGTGTTATTATGCGATGGGCCTGGGAGAAGTTAGACGAGGTCTTGAATAGAGTCGCCCTCTCTTGCAAAATGAAATACCAACCATTACGCCGAGGAAAATTAGAAAGAGGCGACAGTGGAGATGAAGCCGTCACCAGGGGGAGAAGTGAAGTTCACGAGAGGAGCAATGGGTGAGTTTTCGTAGATGGCGATGAAGGGACCTCAAAATTTCATGGAAGCGGTTTGGGGGAGCGGGAGCTATCACGTGAGACAAGATGATTCCCGCCAGCTTCTCAGAGGCAGCCTTGCACACCGCCGACAAAGGCCAATAATGGACAGCAGTTGTGACGGCGCATGCGCTGGCCTCTCATCGTTTAAGGTCAAGTCAGAGGTGCAGCTTTGGTTATACACGGTCAAACCCACCTGAAAATAATGCATCTGGAAAACAGGCTCGTCGTAGTTGAAATTTCTTAGTCCTCGAGAAGCCCGGGCACTTTCACATGGGCGGACAACCCTCCAGACGTCTCACCCAAGGCCGAATCTTCCAAAGCCGTTTCCGATTTATACCTTGACATTTACCCTTCTATCTCGCGGAACGGCCAGCGGAGGGTCTCAACTGGGAGTCGTAGCTTCAGTGCAGTTGCGCGCACTCTCCGCAGATTTCAGCCAGATGCTCTTCCGCCTGGCGATGACGCAGTAAACGGATCTTATGCATGGCAGCACTTGGCAAGCGATCATGTCCACAACTATGGAGAGCGCACTCCCTAACATTCTCTAGATACTCCTTGGATTAGTTATATGTCTACCCCTGCGCGCTCTGCTCACGATGGATCTCCAAAGTCGAATGGAGATCCCAACCCTCCGACCTTCGCTGCCTTCTCGCCGGCTACCCTAGGACACCCTGCTTCCCACTCACAGCTCCGCTCTACTATACTCGTGCACCAGAAGTCGCCTTTACTCGTTGCGACGCCTCCACAGATCACCCGAGTACTTGCGTACTCCCACCCTTTTCTCCTACCGTTGAACAAAGTGGTTGGATTACTCACTTGGACGACTGGTGATCCTTGGGAAAGCTTCTTGCTTCTTGCTGGCTTCTGGGCAGTCACACTCTACGGAGATGCTGTGATGCGATGGACTGGGCCGATAGTGGTGGTGCTAGGCCTTATTCTAGGGATGTACTCCCGGAGATACTCACCGCTTTCCTCGACTGGCTGGACTGGAGAGAAAGGTCAGAGAGGACACAAAAGAGCCGGATCGGAAGGAAGCACGAGGCATCACAAAAGCTTGGACGAGATTGTAGATATTTTGAAATTATTCACCTCGAGATGCAACATCTTGTTGGATCCACTTCTGCGGTTGACGGATTTCCTCTCGACGCAAAGAACTGCGACATCAGCAACTACAAGACCAGCTCTTACAACGCTGTTCATAAGGATATTACTGATTACTCCGGTATGGATTATTCTTACTCTCCCGCCGCTATACATTATCACTACAAGGAGGGTCATCCTTACAGTTGGAACTTTAGTCCTCAGCTGGCATTCACGACCGGCTAGGGTCTCACGAACCATTCTATGGCGCTCAAGGACTGTCCGTCGAATCAGCGCGACCATCACAGGTCTTGATTTTGGGGAGCCGGAGCCCACGAAGAAAAATGGGGCACCCGCTCTGCCACCTCGTAAGAAGAATGCGCAGGAAATAGCTGCTTCTCTCGCCGCAAAGCGACGGCCGGACTCCCCTGGTATTCGATTTACTTTTACCCTTTTCGAAAATCAGCGCAGATGGCTCGGTATCGGCTGGACTTCATCCATGCTCGCTTACGAGAGGGCGTCTTGGACAGATGAACATCTGAATCCTGCGCCCTCGAAAGACCACTTCGAGCTTCCCGAAGTTGAAGGAGGCCATGCAAGATGGCGATGGATAAATGGCAGTGAGTGGCGGATTGACGGGGTTGATGACGACTCCGGTAATGATGAGGGTGGGAAGGCTGGAACCGGCAGTGATGCTGCCGGGTGGGTATACTATGATAATAAGGTACATCATCTCACCTCTTAACTTTGAATACTGCTCTTGAATCCTCTAACCTTTTGTCTAGTGGCGAGATGGTCGCCGAGGGCAAGATGGCTGGGGTCGTTACACCCGCCGTAGGAAATGGTACCGGGATGCCGAATTAGTAGAGGTTACCCCATCTACGGAAGTCACCCCATCTCCGACGCCTAAAGTAAACCCTATTGGGGAAGTAGCATTATCTGAAGCTGAATCAACACAACCCGATGACCTAGCCCCGGAATATAACCCCACTACGAAGGATGACACGGATACGACTAGTACGAAATCCCGAAAGCGGCGCTGGTTCCAAAAGAATAGCCGGGCCGGGAGTGACAGAAGCAGTACTATTGCAAGCTCTGGGAGCGTCGATCTGGATGTAAGAAGTGATGAGGATGATATGCATACGCCGTTAAGGCAAGAAAGGGAAAATGAGTGGGCGCTTGGTGACGACATGAGGATGGAGCTCGGGTGACCAAGTTTGTTGTCGTTTTGTCTGTGAGCGTTGATTTGGCGATTTTTCCTGCTTGTACTACTATTATTCTTCGGGCCATCCTCAACAGGTCGTCCCGGAAGTCGGCTTCTCCGTTGCATTAGTATAATGTAAGGATTCGTGGGGTGTCTACCATCGAGCTAAGTAATTTAGATAACATTTACCAGAAACATCCCAGCTAGTGTAGTTTAGGGCGCTGCTGATCGTACACCCCTAAATGCTTTGCAGACACCCTTAAATAGGTTGGCATGGGCGCAGGCATGCCCGCGGGCAGCACACCCAATGTGGTTCCCGCAGCGCCTCGCAGGGCACTATCCCTTCCGTTCGAGAGGTGGACCGTGCATAGAACACCAAAACACCAGAAACGAATGTACACGTATAACCTACATAGATTCAATTAAATACAATTATTAACTATGCCTACTAATTGTACCTCTAATGTTATAGACTTAATTCTATTGACTTAAAAAGTAAAAGAATCCCCTCTATAGCTATAGCGATTGCCCTCCTTTAAGCAACTATATTTTAAGGATTTTAATAACTATAGTACCCTAAATCTTTCTTCTAATTTTAATTTATATAAACCCTTTACTATATTTAAGCTATTCTTTACTAATAAGATAATAGATAAGCTTTATTCTTATTAATAAAATATCGTCCCCTATTAATAGCTTAAATTACTATTAGTTAAGTATAAGGTGATAAGCTCTACGCCACCCGGCCACTAGATAGCCCCAAAAAGGTAAGCGGATATCTAGCTCAATTGCTAGATACGTTGCGTAGAACAATATATATAGGCGGGGTGACTCGGTTACCTAATATTGATATAATTGGCGCGTAGTTAAAAGCATTGACCTACTCGACTAGCTATTCTATATGGTTTTTTTTTTTTTCAATATATAGCCTATACGTAGCCTACGCAATTGGCGATTTTTATCTACTTATATACTTATAAAAATATTAAAGTCTTTTAAGTTTAATAGCTTAATAGTATTATGTTATAATATATATATAAAATAAGACTTTCTCTAAATAATTTTTTTTTAAAATAAAATATTATATAATTAGATTATTTTTTTTGTATAGCTTAATAATCTACTAAAGCTTAGGTCAAAGTTAAGTCAAAGTTAAGTTAAAGTTAAAAGAGGCCTTATAAAGCTTTAAAGACTATATTTAACTACTTTATTTATTAAATTCTATTCTATAGAAGAGATAAGTATTAGCTACTTTATCTTAATAACTTAATTTTAAAGATTATATATATATATATAGAAATTGGTAGATTTTTACGACCTTATATTTTCTATAACAAAGCTTTAATCTTATTGATTCTTTAGCTAGCTCTTATCGATAATGTCACAGCGACTCAGTCAATCGAGGCACTAGCACAGCATAAGAGAGACGCGCAAGCCTGTATAATTGGTAGTCTATTGACGCGGATATCGGGCTGGGGAGTAGAAGAAAGTAGAGGAAAGGACACGCCTATATATATAACTCTAAGCCCTTAGCCGAACCCCTGGCTAGGGCCCCTGCCCAGGTTACGCGTATTAGTGCCGTCATAGATAATAGTAGGACAAAATATATTAGTAAAAGAGATATAGTTTTACTTATCAACTTAGAAAGATCTTAAAGGTAGCATAGGTAGCAAGAATAGTAATAAAAGTTAAAATACTACAAATGGCTTATAATCTCTTAACTATAATATTTAATAGACTTTATAAAATTAAAGGCATTACTCTTTTAGATAAACTTTATTAAAGGTTTTTTTTTAACACGTTTTCAATCTAATTTAAGCTTTACTACTTATATTATAGTTAAAATTAAAACTCAATTGTAGTGTTATAGTCTTAAAAGTTATATTTAAATGGCTTAATTTTTGCGATATAAATGCATATAAGTTAATTTCACGTGAGATTATAGGCTAAAGTGGTAATGTGATGGCTTGTGTAGCCATGGAATTAACCTTGAGAAGTGTTTCCGGGAGACTTGGTCAACCACTACCAATTGTTTGCTTATCGCTGGATCCTTCTCCATTCTTTTTGCGAGCAACAGGTGGAGATGGCTTTGCAGGTGACACAAACCCCACCCCCCGCTACTCTGCTACCAATGTTTTGGTATCCAGTGTCGTCCGGACGATAACAATCGGACTGCCTTTTATGGAGCCACGTTATTGTCACCGGGTGTTTCCCCAGCCTGCAGCAATCTTGGATATCTCGGCTTCCTTTTTGTGCGTGTATGCCGGAGGTGGAGGGGGAATGGAGATTTATTTAAGCCGGTAGGATGGCCCAGCTCTCTGAATCTCAATTTCAATATCAGACTCAAGGACCTCAGTATCAGATTCAGTCACCACAAAACAAAAAACTTCAAGCCAATTTTTCTACGCACTACTCTTCCAAACAATGGGTGATTGGTCAGTGACGTCACTTCCTTGAAGCTAGTTGTAAAACTAACTGGTTCGGTAGCGGCTCTTGCGCATCCTGCTCCTGCAGCGGTGACTGCTCTAACTGTAGCTGTGCCGATTGCGGCGTAAGTTTCGCTTCTGTCCTGCAATGTCTTCCTTGATTTCGGATACTGTGTGGAGGCTATGGAAGTTCCTGCAGGCTAACATGACGGTACTGCAGCATTAAGTTACTCATCATGTGGTGATTGGGCCTCCAGATTGGATGATGGATGCATTGGTTTCTTATCTAGATGAAGGGGAGGTTTGAGGTCAAGGCGGGTAGTCGGCACAAATACACTCATTTCAGCTTCAGTTCCTCATCTTGTCACATGGATAATTTGAAAATGCCAATTGAAATCATTGCCATAATTGAAACATGCATGGTTTATTTTCAAGCTACAATGTGACCAACGCTGTGTTTATGAAAGCAATTTAGCCATTAATATATCACCAATCCTGCTCTCCACCGAATATATAGCCATTTATCGGATAGTCACCCAATCACATCGCAGAGGGGGCTAACAGAGCCGTCGAGGCTGGTTTGTATATTGATGTTTATGCTGCCCAGGGCTACACGATGAAACGAGTGAAACCGAAGTAAAGGGAAGATGTCATAGATAAAAGGTTTGATTTCATAAAGAAGCAAATTGCGAAATATTGAAAGGAAAGGTCAGACGGCGAATGGAGTAGGCGGTGGTATTTATGTCTATTTCATGTGTCAGTAGGATATGAAACTAATAAATGTTATGGAGAGAAACTCACGCCGCAGTTGCAGGTTTCGCCGCAGGCGCAGCTCTCGCCGCATGAGCATCCTTCTCCGGCCATGACGATTGATGTGACGTTGGTTGACTTGGAAGTTGTGCTTAATAAAGTGTGCTTTGTTCAGGTGTGAGAGTTGCACTGGTATTCTGTGTTTGTTGCTTGTGCTTATTCTGTGGTGGAGGGGCAGCCCACTTATGTACCCCTCCATCGCCAAGGCTTGCGAGGTTTCTGCGGTGCATTTCGCTGCGTTTTCCCTGCCTTTCGCTGCCTTTCGCCGTGTTCCCTGCAGCACTAGCGTCCGGCATGCCTGGCACACCTGCACCTGGGAAAAAGCAGGGAAAGCGGCTAATAGGCACACAGCAGTTGGGCTCGGGTACTATGGCCCAATCAAGCACGCAGACGTTCATGCTTCGCAGCTTCTCGACCCACGCGTCATCTCGCGTCGTATGATCTGCTGAGCTACTTGTGCTGCGGCTGCGTCATTCGGTTGGTCTTTCTCCGCTTGCGGCCTTTAAGCGGCGGGTCGTCAAAAAGCATACCAAGGGCTTTAGGTCACAAGCTGGTTGCGGCCTTTATACGTATCTTAGGCTTCTAGGCTGCGTTAATCTGGACACGTCTCTGGTCTTTGCTAACGCCTGATGATAAGGGGATGGAATAATATAATGAGGGGATGATGGGGATGCAAAGTAACACAACGTTTGGATTCCTTTCAAAAAACAAAGATACAGCTGTTTTCAAAAGATCGGTAAAAACCTGCCAAGCAAAAAGAGCCACATCACACCCCACCAAAATTTTAGTGCGGGGTTGTGATTTCAATTTTACCACCCACAATCGTCATAATTATGGGTCGCCGCCTTCCAGATGAAGTTGTTTATAGAATTAGGCTTCGCATTAAAGCTAATAAGAATGTGGCGGCTATCATAAAAGCAGTAAAAGTGTCTAAGAAGACAATTTATAAGCTACAATTAAATCTTAACATTTGGGGTGAGCCGTATGTGTTGGAAAACAAGCCCGCAACGATATCACGTGATGAGACTTGGGGAGAACCTCTTGGCAGGAATCTGACCAATCAGAGAACTTCGACCGCCGGTTGAAGTTCCTTGAAATCTCTTCAACCACCTATATAGAAAATAAGCAATATAATAAGATTTAGCCCCATAACCTCAATTTAACAGGTTATAAGCCTGGGTTTGTGCCTGACGAGCTAAATCTAATTACTTTATTGTTAACAATAATTGCTGTCGTAATATTACTACATAGGCGTCAAAAAGTCGTTAAACGTTTAACTAACTTATGACGCTATAACAAGCGGCTACGTAGCTGCCAACGACAGACTTTATGCCAAATGCACAAGAGGATCCTACCAAGGATAAGCCTAATACAGTCCGTTATTAGACAGCGGCACTAGAGGCTTAGGAGGACCTCTTATTTAGTAGATAACCTTACTATTATTATAAATAGAATGATAGAGTTTTGAGAACAAAGCCTTATAATAACCATATTAGTATCAGATTAAAAGAAGCTTATTAGAACTACCTATACTAGCTAAGTAATATACTAAGTTAAAACCTATACTATAAATACTCCTTATAAAGGAAACCAATCTAATAATGTTGTCTTAACAAGGCCTACAGACTGCCTACTATAGACCACCTACCACATAAAGCCCTGTTAATATAAGCGACGAACATACCGTCCAAGCCTCCATTTAAAGGCTCGTTAGACGGGAAGACTGGCCGATGTTTAGTATTAATATATAAAACCACTTCCGATCTAAAAACATCAAGTAGGTCCTTAATAATCCACTACAGCCTCTTTCTACACTTAAGTCGATTAAGAAGAAATAGGCAGACTTAGGCTTTACTAGCAAATAGCTGAAAATCAAACCAGCTAACCTAGTAAAGGAATAGGAGAAACACGAGGAACAGCTAGCCTACGCAGCCGGTTTTATTAACTAAAACATTAGCGATATCTACAAGCCATTTATGTTGAATGCCGGAAGGGCACTTAAAAAATGGAAGGCCTTAAAAGAACGCTTTAAGGATTTTAATCTGGCAGCTGTTACTAATATTATAGCCACCTTCTTCACTAAACGCGTTTAAGACTTTAAGAATATAGAGGAGTTTGTTTCCTATATTACATTAAACCTTAATTGCCTTATTAAAATGGACTAACCTATTAACTACGAACTCCTTACCTAAGCGGCCCTTTTGCACGGAATTAACTCTACCAACTATACTTAGTTTAAAACAACTAAACGAATAAGTTAAATGCAGGGAAATACTAACCTGTGAGCCTTAGGCAAGGAACTTATTATCTTTAATAGTGAGCTTAATTAAGAGGCTTCTACTACACTAGTAGTATATTCAAACAACAGAACCTCTATAAAGAGAAAAATTGTACTGGTAGGAATGTGCAAATACCCTAATTACGTAAAATATAACAGAACTACATACTACGAAAAAGACTACTAGGAGAGAAACCCAGAAAACGTACTAAAGAATATTGGCGATAGAATCCGCGTAAGGAAGAAGTAGAGGATAACTAGACTACCTATTTAGCTTAATAAACACTCTAATTAAGTTAAATCTGAAGCAAATCTATAACGCGAGCTTGTAGTAGCGGTAGTACAAGCCTAACTAAGCAGGTATAACTTTATCTATAATACCGCCGCTACCGTTTACTGCTGTAAGAATCGTGAACTTCTTTTTAACTACGTCAATAATAATACCTTGTTAGGTATAGTTGGTCCCTATAGAGCTTAATTAGTAGGCAAAGGATCCGTCTCTATACAAACCGCGCTACCTAATGGAAGCTACGGAAGTACGCTTACTCTACACAATGTTCTTTATATGCCATATTTACCAGTAAACCTACTATCTAGAAGCTAACTTAAGGAAATAGGCGTCTTCTTTAATAACAAGACTTACAAACTTAAATGCAATAGTAAGGTAATAGGATACGCACCTAAAGTTTAATAACTTTACCTAATTTGGTAGTGTAACTACTCGTTAGAATTAATCCTTTAAACAATTAAAAATGACGAAAGCCTACCTATTTGGCATCACCAATTTAGCCACCTTAACTATAGTAACCTTAAACGCCACCTAAGTAAACTTGGTATTAAGTTTAACAACGTTGGTAATAAATACTGTGAGCCCTGCGCTCAATCTAAAGCTAGAAAAAGGTATAATAGAACGCCCCAGGAACGAGCTACATAACCGTTTTAATTTATCTATACGGATCTAGTGGGACCTATTACCCCCGTTAGCTTTAAAGGCAAAAGATACTACATATCTTTTACCGACGACTATACAAGGTTTACTACAGTCTATACCGTCCGTATAAAGGACGAGTGGCTCGGTACTTTATAGAGGTACTATAATTAGATCCACACTAAATTCGACCTTAAGATTACTAGAATTCGTACCGACTACGGAGTAGAGCTCCGTAGCAAGAAAGCAACCACCTAGATGGACGATCTAGGTATAGAATTCGAACCTGCCGCCTTATACGCTTAGGAAGAGAACGGAGTAGCAGAGCGCTCGCAGCGAACCTCTATTAAGATTACCCGCTTAATGATCCTCGCCGGCAATATACCAGACTTTCTATGGCCTGACGTACTCCTTGCAGCTATATACATTAAAAACAGACGCCCTACAAGAGCTCTTCTTAATGGCATATTACCTTACGAAAAGCTTAAGGGCAAACCTCCCTTAGTACACCACCTAAGGGCTCTAGGATCTACCGTCTACTCCCTTATAGCTAAAGAAGATCGCGTGAAATCAGCTAGGTTCGCTTTATAAGCAAAGAAGGGTGTTCTAATTAGCTATAATAGTAAGATAATCTATCACGTTTAGCTACCAGATAAATAAAAGATTAAGTGACTTAAAGATGTCAAAATCTACAAAGGCGATATTAGTTTAAAGACTACTACTATATTTATAGAAGAATCCGTCAACTCGTCTAATAAGCAAGGAAGGGAAGACACTACTACTCCTTAGCTAAAGCCTCTATTAAGAAAAAGACAATGAAGAATTAATTAGAAGGAAGGTCGCGATAGCTTGCCCTATAGGCTTAAGTCTCTGCCTAAAAACCTCACTACGACTACTACTTAATTAGGCCGCTAGACGTTAAGAGTTAACCTACTAAGCGACCCTACTGCCTTCCTTATAAGCCTTATAGGTACAGACCAAAGCCTTAATTAATAGGCTGACAATATTAATAAGCTACTGTCGACCTGAATTAGGTTGTCTTACCCCGACTCAGCTACTTACTTATTGACTCGGTCACCGACTCGGTCATCGACTCGGTTATTGACTTGGTCACCTACCCCAAGTTCCATTAACTCCCCCTACCCCCCTTGTCTTTCCTTTCCTACACCTTTCCTATATGTATATATAGAGGTCTTAGAACCACATTTCAAGAGACAGAGTCCTCATTCAATTCCTATGATTGGTGCACGGATATTTGGTCAACAGTTATAAGCCCAGGTTACTTGCCGTATTGCCCCTATTTAACTAATTAATTTAATTAAGCTATTTGATTGATTCTACCCCTTATTAAATTGCTGTTTATTATTAAATCCTTTATCCTTTCTATAAGCACCTTTTTAATATGACTTCTCAACCTACCCAGACCATTACTATAACGGTAATATTATCGAGTTAAGCTGACTGGGACGAATGGATCAACCTTATTAGGCTTTAAGCTTAAACAGGAGACATATAGGAATACGTTAACCCCTTAACTAAAAAGGATGCGTTACCCTAACTAACTAAACTAGCCTTTCCTAGGCCTCAAGATGTAAAGGCAGGAATAACCTCCTATACAACTCTCTCTAAAGACGAGAAGGACGAGCTTTAAATTCTCCATAAGAGATATAAGACAGTAGAGAAGGAATATAGGAAGAAGAAGACAGCTTTGACCTCTCTATAAAGCTATATTACTAGTATAGTAACCAGGAACCTTAATACCTACATACTGGGTATTAACTCAGTATACAACACCCTGGTGGCTCTCAAGGAGAGAGTTGCCCCTATAGATACAGCACGTCAGCTCTACCTATCCACTTAATACGCCAAGGTCAAAAAGGGCCCGAAGAACCAGAACTTCAAGGCCTAGCTACAGCAGTGGGAGAAGATGTATAACAACTATAAAAAGATTAAGCTGCCAGACGTAGAAGGCGACTAAGTAATTAGAGACTTTCTAATGGTAGTAGAGCCAGTATCACCAAATTAGGCCTTAATGTGGAGGGTCAAATTCAATAAACACAACTGGGCCAAAGACCACGTGTTATCTATATCTCAATTAGTCAAAATCTATCAGAACTATTAAAGATTAGAGACTACCCAGCAGAAGAATAGAGCTCAATTTAGTGCTAATGCAGTAAGCTTTTAGGGCAAGCCAATTAATAAGGCTCCTAAGGACGAGGCTCCTAAGGATAAGGCCCCTACTACTACCCCTTCCAGGACGGCACAGAAGAAAGATACCCCAACGTGCTACTGCAGAGCTATTTACTAGTTCCAAGATTGTCCTTATATCAACGAGTCGGTTTAATCAAAGGACTAGAAATCAGATAAAGCTACGGCCAAGAAGATTAAGGAAAAGATTGCTAACGCCTTAGATTAGACCAAGTCAAAAATCAAGAAGATAAGGCAGCAGGCTTTAGGCAAGGAAGCTCTAGAAAAGGAAGCTGCACAGAGCCCAGATTAAGATTAAAAGGATAACCTTGGTACCTTTGCCGTATATTAAATAGGTGCTTATAAAGCAGGCACTAACTACAAGCTGCGCAATAGCATAATTCTTAACAGCAGAACCACTATACACGTTATCAACAATTAATTAAGATTTGTTAACAAGCTCTAACTAAGTAGTGACTTCATATATGCCGGAACAGGCATAGATCCAATTAAGGGTGTAGGGACAGTAGTAATTACTATCCAGACGCCATTAGGTCCTAGGGAGCTCTTCCTAGCTAACATAGCATATATACCAGCCTTTTATACAAATTTAGCCTACCTAAAGAAGTTCAATAAGAAGAATATATAGTGGGATAATAAAAAGAACCTACTATATTATAAGAATGATTATAAGACGTTTACCTTTTATAAGAGCCATTATAACCAATTAACGCTTAAGTATAACAAGCCATAACTAAGGACCCCAAGTAAGGCCTTATTTGCAATCTAATTACAAGACCCCCTTTTTAATCAGGAAGTATTAGGCAAACTCTAGTATAAGAGACTGGGCCATATAGGACCCAACGCGATCAAGCATTTACCCCAGGAAGTAGGTGGTGCGAAACTTTAAGGTCTAGTAATGATTAACTATAAGACCTGTGCAGTCAGCAAGGCTTACAAAATTGTATCAAGAAGAACACCTACTAGTAAGGCAACTAGGCCCTTCTACTAAGTGCATATCAACTTATTTCTAGAGATTGTGGCGTATAATAGTCATATCTAGATAATACATTTCTATAACAAATATCTGCGTATAAACAAGGTAGAGACCTTCGCCTATAAGTCATTAATAACGCAAGCAATTATACAATATTTAAATAAGGTGAAGCGTTAATATAACCTCAAGATCGCAGTAATTTAAATTAATAGTAAAACGTCCCTAGGTAATAAATTCAACGCTTAGAGAACTTAAAAAGGAATATTACTAGAGAAATCGGCCCCATATATAAAGTCTTAAAATAGTTCTGCTAAACGTTCTAGGGGGGTAATTATTATTAAGTCTTATTATATGCGAATTAAAGCTTAACTACTAGAAGAGCTATAGCCAGAAATTACTAGAGCTGCAGTATATTTAATTAATCAGACACCAAACGCCCAGCTTGGCTAAATAACACCTTTTAAGAAGCTTCAGTCAGCACTAGGGTTCTCGCCATTAAAGCTAAATATAGCTCACCTATAAATATACAGCTATAGAGCTTACCCACTTAAATATAACATCCCGTGCACACAAAAGCTTAAGCTAAGGGCTCATATTAGATACCTAGTTGGGTACTAGTCAACAAATATCTATAGGGTATATATACCCAGCAAAAAGAAGGTGATTTAAACAAGAGACATAACATTTAATAAGCAACTGCTCTATAACAACAGTCAGCCAGATCTCATAGGTCTGCTCCAAAAACGCGCTAATTAAATTTTGGATATAATTAACGTATCAAATAGCAATAGGACGCTTTAGGAAGAGCTTAACAAGATATTAGACAAGACATTAGATAAGGAGGATAAGGCAGATAGTAGTGGAAGTTAATAGGTGGATACTGATAAAAATCAAAATCAAGCGACAGATTAAGGTAATAACGTAATCAGCCCTCAAGCCTTAAAGGACGACTCTATACCCAGTCTCCCTACCCCAACTAAGACGCCAAAGCCTTAATTAAGTACTACCAATATAGAGCTGTTAAGTTCCTTAATTAATTAAAGACCCTAATTTAAACTCGTTCCTAAAGAAGAAGCCTATCTAAGACAGGAGATCATAGGTGATATAGGTAATGTTAATATAGTAGAAGGCAGAAGAACTAGAAAGCCCTTAACGCGTTAAGCAGCTTACCTAATAAATATTAAGCAATTAGATACCCTTCCTGCCCTCTATAGAGCTTTTGCTACCGGAATTAAACATAACTAAAAGTAATTACACTGTAACAAGCTTCCACCGCCACTATATAGCTGGAAGGAGCTTTAAGCTTACCTATATAAAGATGGCTTTATAGAAGCCGCTAATAAGGAATATAATAATCTTAAGTAGTAAGGGACATTTAAGTCCATTAAACGGACATCGTTGCTTAAAGTCATACCTATCACCTGGGTATTTACTTATAAGTTTAACACTAATAGATATCTTATTAAATTTAAAGCCCATTTTTATATGCGAGGTGACTTACAATAACTCAGTAAAAAGGACATGTATGCAGCAACCCTTGCAGCTAAAATATTCAGAGCTATAATGGCGATCATCGCTGCATTCAATTTAGAGACTTAGCAGTGCAACGCAGTTAACGCCTTTGCCAATAGCCTTATTAATAAGACAGTCTATATTAAGTTTCCAGATAGCTTTTAATAGAAGGGCAGGTGTCTGCTCCTTTAAAGAGCTTTATACGGCCTCTAACAATCACCACTGCTTTAGCTTAATAAGTTCTCAACTACACTAACGTCCCTAGGTCTAACGGCAGTTAATAGAGAATTGTGTCTATTTCATAATAACTAGCTAATCATGTTCTTCTATATTAACAATATTATGGCAGCCTACCACACAGAAGACTTACCAAAGCTTTAACTCTTTAAGGAATAGCTAATAATAAAGTATAAGATTAAGAACCTAAGAGAACTAACCTGGTTCTTAGAAATTAGAGTCCTTCGCAATTGACTTTAACGGAAGCTTTAGCTCTGCCAGGATTTCTATATCAATAAGATCGCCGGTACCTTCCATCTAAAAGACTTTCATCTAGTATATACACTAATAAGTACAGAAGATCTCTTGCCTAATCTAAAACAGGCCTCCAAGTAGCAGGTCTACATATATTAAAGGAAGGTCAGATTGCTACTCTACGCCACTTACATTATACGACCTAACGCCACTTAAGCCTCAAGCAAGCTCTCAGAATTCCTTCACAATCCGTCGCCTCTATATAAAGCCGCAGTCAATCAAGCAATTGTATACCTATATCAAAAGAAAACCCTTGCAATTGAATACTTAAGCAGGAATATTAGAAGTCAGATCATTGTCCAAGCAAGCGACACTACATTCAGCAATAATCCTATTAGTTAGAAGAGCACCAAAGGCTTTATATTTTCACTATTTAGAGGAGTAGTTAACTAGCGCTCTACTAAGCAGAAGACTATTATAATATTAAGCACTAAAGCTAAGCTTAAGGCTCTATTAAACGCAGCTACAGAATCAATTTAGTAGCAGCGCTTCTTTCAGGATCTGCAACTCCACACGGATAAGGAGCATACAATTAACTACAACAACCAGCAGACGATTCAACTGCTCACCAAAAACGGACCTCAATTGAACACGAAGCTTCATTATGTAGATATCCACCAGCACTGGCTTCGCCAAGAAGTTTAGAAAGGCTTAATTATGATCAAGTGGGTTTATATTACTGACATAACAGCTAACGGTCTCACGAAGGCCCTATTAAGGCAGAAGCACAAAAGCTTTATTTAACAGCTAAATCTGGTCAATATTAAGACCCTATTATAGTTGGATTTAATTGTACTGTTTAACCTATTTACATAATTTCTTTATCCAGTTTTTCTTTTAAATAGTTTCTATTTGGTTTAACACTATGGATATTTCCTATTTAGGTATATCCAGCTGATTACCACTTAGTCAATTAGCTGGGGGGGTATATTAACCTAAATCAGGTTGTCTTACCCTAACTTAGCTACTTACTTATTAACTCGGTCACCGACTTGGTTATTAACTTAGTTATTTATAACAAAACCTTATAGCTTAGACTACGGTGGGTTCTGTTATTAGGCTAGGTATATAGGTACAATAAGTCGACAACGTAATAACAACTGGTAAAGTGGTTGCCTAATAGATTAACTCTAATTGTATTCTAAGATTTACTACAAGGAGAGAACTATCTACGGTAGGGACTAAGGTCCTTTAAATACACAACTATACTCCTAAGAAATCCTCTCTTGTATATAAGGTACGTGTTGTCTATATTAAACATAACGTCCCTTCCGTTTAATACAGTTAATATGTTTAATACTACGTGACCTTAGTTACCACTCCTTATTATATAGTTCCACCGGATCCATCCTAGACCGTACCTATATTAACCAACTAGCTTCCGCCAACTCCTCTCTAAGTAGTTATAATATTATACTTAAAGCGTCTGTAATACTATCTCCCTCCTCTTTATCTTCGTCCTTAAAGATTCCTAATATCTCCAAGTTGTCTACTAGAGGTATAATATCTGTTTAATTAGTCTGGTTAATATCTATACTTATTATACCTAAAGCTTCTTCTTCTCTTTCCTAGGTTAAGCGTTGCCTTCATACGGTTTCCTCTATACTGTTACTGGGTAAAGTAATAGCAATTCCCTACTCTTGTTGCACTAAAGAGGGGTTAGTTTGTGTTACACTAGCGAGTCCTATATCTTAATAACCCTCCTCTTGCTCTAAGTATACCAAAGCAAACGTTTAATCATCCTATAATGTTCGCTTAGTCTCTAACGCTAAGTGTACGCGTTCTATAACTTTTAACAGTCTTTAAGTTCCCTAAGTAACTTATTATAGGGTCTTGTGTTTAATCTACCGCTATAAAGCTTAACGGTAAGCTAGCCTCTACGCTACTTAAGGTTTAACGTGCCTTAGAAAAGTCTATACGCGTCCTTAAAGCTTAACATTTAGCTTATACTTATCTTTAACATTTTAAGCGTATCTATAAGAAGGTCCGTTCTAAGGAGTAGAAACTTGTTTAATAAGATTTGTCTAAGCTAGGTAATAAAAGGGTTAACTCTCCTCCTATAAGGGAAATAACTCTAAGTAGCTCAGCAATTGCTCCTCTTAGGTCCCCCTTAAGCGATTTATTTTTTAGCGATCCCTCTTTATTAATACTACCTAACCTACTTTCTTCTAATACTCCCGTACCTTTTCTATAGCGTTTCTTAGGTTGCTTAGTGGTTCCTAGGTAGTCTTACTATAGCCTATCCACTTTACTTTGTACTATGTTTTGTTATCTATATCCTTATAACTAATAATCTTTAAAACTTACTATTTATCTTCCTTTTGTCCTCTATACGTGTCTGCCTTATAGACTGGTAGCTTAATATTTCCATATACTGGTTCTAGCATTGCGATATGCTATATAGGGTATATTTTCATTTTGGCTAGTAGGTTCAACTTATACGTAACCAATAAAATTCTTTACTTAACTTTAAAAGGTCCTAGTCTAATATAGTCCAACTTCTTACTTAGTCGTCAACTCTTAAAATTTTTATATAGTAGCTATACTTTATCTCCCTCCTTAAGATCTGGTCCCTTAGATCTCTTAGCGTTATAGTACCTTTTTATTCGTTCTTGTACTAGTTTAGCTGTTTCTTTAAGGTCTGTATAAAGATTTATTAACATCTCTATTTTTTATTTAGCTATGCTACTCGTCTTCTTTACTTAATATAGCGATAACGATATTTTTAGCTTATATCCGTAATTCGCCTTAAATAGTAATATCCCCATTTCTTTTTATAGTGTTGTATTATATGCAAACTATATAACTGGTAGTAACAATACCTAATTATTCTATGCATAATTAATATAATGCCTTAAATACTGCTCTAGTGTCTAGTTTAGTCTTTCCATTTGTCCGTCCATCTGCGGATAATATGCTATAGATATTACTGCGCAAACCCCTTATTCTACCAGAAACATTTCCTAAAATACTGCTACAAATCTTAGATCTCTGTCCAATATAATCTTATCTAGTGCTCCGTATCTTGTAAATACTTCTTTTATATAGATTCTAGCGATATCCTCTACTAATATTTCTTTAGTGCACGCTATAAAGTATCCCTACTTTGTTAGCTTATCCATTATTACTAAAATCGCGTTATAATCTTATCCTATAATAGGATCTCTTAACTTTGGTAACTTAATAATAAAGTCCTATAATATAACCTCCTATGGTTTTCCTAGTGTCTTAACAGGTTGTAGCTCTCTATACGGCTTATGCCTTATTAGTTTATTTCTTTGGCAATCTAGATATTTCTTTATAACTTATCTTACTAGTCCCCAGATTCCTTAAATAATATACTCCTTTTAAAGTCTTAATATTAAGCCTATAGCTCCGTTATATCCTTATATTATTCCCTTATAGAATTCCTTAACAAATTCTTCTATAATAGACTTAGGCATATACGTTGCTTCTCTGTTTTTATATTGCTCTAAGTCTAGATTCTCTGTCTATACTTCTTAGATCTTCTATGTCTAATTACTCTCTAGTAATTTATAGATCTAACTTTCCTTAGTCGCTATAATCTTTAGATAATTATACCTAATTAATCCGTCTTAATCCCTTTACAATAAAGCTCCCAATAGCTTTTTATTACTTTGTAGTTTAGCCTTTTTACTTAAAGCGTCTGCTTATGCATTGTCTGTACCCTTGGTATACTAAATTTTAAAATAGTATTTTATAAGTATTTCCGCCCATCTAACCTATCTTTGGTTAAGTTTCTTTATTATTAGGAATCCTATAAGGTTCTTATAATCTATCTTAACTATAAATAGTTTCTCTATGCCTTGTAAGAATGCTCTCTATTTCTTAAGTGCTATAACTATACCTAACAACTCCTTGTTATAGATGTCATAGTTTAACTCTAGTAGCGTTATCTTTCGACTATAGTATGCCACTAGGTGCTATCCATCTTAATATTTCTATAGGAAGTACGCCCCTAGTGTAAAGTCTAATACATCTATTTCTATAACCGTCTCTAGACCTAGTTAATAGATCTTAAAAACTGGCTCCTAGGTAAACAACTTTTTAATTCTTTTAAATAGTTCTTATTACTCCTTTCCCTATGCCTACGGTTCTTCTTTCTTTGTTAACCTCGTAAATAGCTTAATGTCCTATAACCATTGCGCTATAAACCTTCTATAGTAATTACAAAACCCTAGAAACAATCTTAACTATATAATATTCTCTGGTTCTTGCTAATTCACTATAGCCTTAATTTTTTTTAGATCTATACTAAGTTGGCTTAGTTTAATAATAAATTTAATAAAATTGGTCTTCCTAGTGAAGAACTTACATTTCTTAATTGCTACTGGCATCTGTTCTTCTTGTAGTCTTTTTAAGACCCATTTAACGTGTTCTTTATGCTCTTCCTCACTCTCTAAGTAGATAATAATGTTGTTAAGGTATACTATAACAAATTTATCTAGGTGTTCTCCTAACACACTATTAATTCGCTTCTGGAATATTACTAGTGTGTTTATAAGCCCAAATTATATAACTAATAGTTTGTATAGTCCTTCCTTTGACCTAAAGGCTGCCTTCTATTTATCGCCTTCCTTAATTCTAATCTGGTGGTACACCTATCTTAGATCTATCTTTATAAAGATCTTTGCGTTGCCTATTTTATCTTAGATTTCGCTAATTAAGGGTAAAGGATATCTATCCTTCCTAATAATACTGTTTAACTGTCTATAGTCTATACACATCCTAAGTTTTCCGTTTTTCTTTAGGATAAATAATACTGGATATCCTACTAATAACTATAACGGTTTAATGTATCCCTTGTGTAAGTTCTCCTAGATAAACTCTTTAAGCGCTACTAACTCTATTTCAGTAAGCTTATAGATTGGAAAGAACTTTAGGCTTATTCCCTCTTTTAATTCTATTTTATGGTCCTAAGCTATATGCTCTAACAGCTTTTTACTTTCTAGTAACCATAACTTTTTACCATACTTATGGTATCTCTTTAGTACATAACTTAAGCCTCACTTAGTCTCTTTATATATCGCTCTAACTTGGTACTATACCAACTTGGTTTACTGTCGCACTTTACGTTATTATATATCCTTAATATCGACCTAACCTATAACCCAATCAATCTTTAGATTATACTCCTATAACTAAGGCATTCCTAGTATTACATTGTCCTGTCCTAATAGTAGGATATTAAAAGACATTCTAACTGGTCTCCCTTTAATAGTTATCTAAATAGGTCCTATTTTAAGATTAATAATACCTCCTCTATAG
>Ga0307507_10004873_pt1 | contig 23003 bp, 9 predicted proteins | sample 7_EM_MG_FD_207223 | JGI IMG/M metagenome (GOLD analysis project Ga0307507, IMG submission 207223) | Populus trichocarpa ectomycorrhiza microbial communities from riparian zone in the Pacific Northwest, United States - 7_EM | ecosystem: Host-associated > Plants > Roots > Unclassified | place...
GATGCAGTAGATGCGGTTGATGTCTATCTAGATTGACATGCAGAGCTCGCTCTCGTTGTCTCGTTCCCAGACCTTCTTGCCAAGGCTTACCTTGCCAAGACGCTAACGCTTTTGGCAAGACCTTCGTTAGAAGGTCTGGTACACGGTTTGGATTTTTGTTAGTCCCTCGCGGGGTATTTAGGCCTATATACACCTACTTTGAGCCAAATTGTCTTAACTTCTATAGCTCCCTAAGCTATTCCTGATGGCTAGAATTACCAAATTAAACCTGGCGAAGAAGACTACGTTGCCTGATTTGCCTGATTCCAATTCGTTATCTCGTTGTTGCGCCTGACGCCCCTGAGTTGTAGCAGCCGCACCTCTTTTACGACCACCGCCGCCCTCTTCCTACTGTAGCTAGAGTACCCAAACCGATGAGCCAGCTTTAAATAATAATTAAGAACTATGAGTCTTTTATTTAGAACGCGAAAGAGTTAATTTAATATTGGAACAGCTGTATAAGCACCGCTAGGGCATTGCAACTTTTATTAAGCATTATGTAACCGCTTCTAGCCCTTCTAATTATGATACACTAGAGCGACGTGCAAATAGGCTATAGAAGGCAATATTTAAAGAGCCAGAAGTTGAGGAACGGCTTATAGTATATAGTAATTGCTAGCTAGGAAGGCTCTATTAAGAACCTTTATGCAAGCAGATAGAGCAAGAGTTAGAGGATCTTATGCGCCTAAGAGAAGAGAACGGAGTTATTATTCCTAGCAGGCTTGGATGATTTGACGCTAAAGAACCAGTTAAAAAGCTTGAGCTTAATATAATTACTGCTAATGTATAGCGCCTTACTCTAATGCTATGGAGCTTCCTTGTAGCTTTAGTTCAGCAAAGGCTATATGCCAATTCTCGCGATATCACGCCTTACTATAATAAGCTCTTTATGGTGTGCGTAATTCTGGCAAACGTATGAGCCCCTTAAGCTAGCTACCGGTTCTATGCTACTTTGGGGGTTTATTTACACAATATAGGTGTTAAATGAAGGTGTATTGCGCTTCTTTATGAGTTAGGAGTTATAATATTATATACTGGTCTTGCCAAAATACGAAAGGAACTAGAGGAAGTTGGTAGGGTATATGCTTCCACACTTAAGGGTTTAGATGAGACGCCTCTATTACTGCGAGCGGAGGGCATAGTTGAGGTATCTTAGCTGTAGATTGCGCACTTAAGGCGTCTTAGCCATTGCTAGTGTAATAAATAGTAACTTTCTTATAGCGTATAATTAAGGCAACTGCTTTAAAGAACCGGAACCAGCTGATAGTTGTATATAATAACTTTAACTGGAATGAAAGGGTTTAATATAAGACTATATTGAATACTAATAAGCACCTCTCTACTACTACTTCTAAGCTTATACTTAACCCTAAGTTTCTGTATAATGGTTTTTATATTTCTATACTTAAACCTATGGAATAGCTTACTTATAGCGTGATCTTTAATTATCCTAGTAACTAGGTAAATAGCTACATGGAACAGTGCTAGTTATATTAGATTACTAAGGCTATTATATATGCAATACCAAAAGTCAAAGAGCTTAATATTGCCGTAGACTTTTGGCCTAGTATGCCTATTATAGATTATCTCCCTCCACGAAAGCTACGCCACTTTGTATTAGGTCCAATTCTAGAGAATAAGGGCACTCTAGAGGGCACGTATAGTGTTCTTAGGAATATATTTAGTGGTAATAATAGCAAATACAGGTTTCAAGAGGGCTAGCTAGGGTATTAAGATGGATCCTTTAACAATAGTAAATTAGTCTTAATTAATGGCGATTAAAAGATTATAGGCTTCCTCCAATCTATATAGCAAGAGCGCTATCTTGAAGAGCTTTACTATAAATGGCTAAAATGGTTTCTTCCTGTGGCTGGATTGTTCCATTGGCGAACTAACTATATGGATATAATATATAACATTTACTATGGACCATCCAACTGCTTTAAATCGTTGGATTATAGCAAGGTCCACCTTGGCGCGTATTAGGGTTATAGGACGCTGTTCCATTATAAAGAGGAGGTTGTAATTAAGTCCTTTAACGCCTAAATTACTGCCTACTTCCTTAGTCTTCTTCTTTAAAATATTAAAGACTAGGGTAATAAGGGGGTTAATAATTAGATTACCGGACAAGATATTAGAAGAGGTAATAAAACGGCAGTAGTAAGAGTAAGATTCCTTACTACCTTATAGTGTATTTAAGAGGAGTTCTTCTCGCCTAGCTAATGGTCCTGTGGTAATAAATTAGTTGATAAGGTGTTCTAAAACCACGTTCGATTTATACAAGATATAGAGGTCTACCTTATATTAAAGTTTGCTATTAAGCACGCTGATATTAGGCTTATTAAATGGGTGATTATTTGCTGCTGTCTTCTCTTTACTGGCAGTGCAAAGAGTTAATATATACAGTTGGCTTTATACCTTACTAGATTGCTTGCAACTAAAGCCGCGGATTAAGTCCTCTAAAGATCATTACTTGCCAGCATGTTGGTTAATTGTAGAGGCCAGCAAGATAGTTGGTTTGAGATAGATTAACTTAATGAATATTATAATCTTATTCTTAAGCTTCTTCTTTAAGGCTGACGGCGAACTAGTTTAGATGTAACTGAGTTATTTACTTAAGTATTACTTACCGCTAGTTACTGCCTAGAGCTGCGGTATGCTATAGAGGACGTATTTAGCCAGTTTAATAGCATATATTATATGCTAGCTGACGTAGCTACTGATGTATATTATCTTATACTTAAGCTGTTAACTACTATTACAAGGCGGCCTAGCGGACGAAAGAGTCACCTTAGCTATAAGGATATTGTTGATATTGGAACTTGGAGGCTCTCTAGGGGTTTAAAGGAAGGATAGCCTATAAAGCTACCTTCTAAATTAACCTTATTATAATTAGAACCTTCTAGAGCTAAAAAGTAAAGAATCCTAAAGCAACCAGCTTATTACGACTCGCTTATTAATAGCTTTAATATAAAGCTGCAAGGGCGTATTACTATAGTAGAAGGCCTTGACGATATTGATGTAGATAAGCCTAAGACAACACTAATTAATACCTTACTTAATAAAGCTATACTTAATACCTAATTTTGTGGACTTTCTATCTAGTTCTAGTGTTCTGTTTAATTAGTAAGTTAATTATCTGCTTATAAGGTATAATACTAATTAATATATAACTATTTAACTTTTCTATTACGGCGGAGCCTCTGTTTTGGTTACTTAGGGAAGGTATAGTGTTTTACTGGGGACCAGAGCAGTTACAAGCAATAGTGACTTTAAAGACAGCTATTATTATAGCGCCAGCGCTAATCCAAATTAACTATTCGCCTGGGGCAGGAGAAATTATATTAATGGTAGACTTAAGCGGTGCTAGATGGGGAGCAACGTTAAACTAACTTAATAAAGAAGATAGACGCCACCTGTGTAGGTTTAAGAGCGGAATATGGTTAAAGGGAGAACAAAAGTATGACTCTAGAAAGCTTGGGTGTAGAGCTCTACTTTATATAATTAAGAAGTTTTAAGTCTAGCTGTATAGAGCGCAATTTATAGTTAAAGCATATGCTAATACCCTAGTGGCCCAGCTTAATAGGTCAGCAATAGATCTACTAGGATCGCTAATAACCCATTAGTTAGCGTGGATTTAGCTATAGGATTTTGATATGCGATATATACCCAGAAAGAAGAATAGCGTAGTAGATGGTTTGTCCTGGCGACCCGCGTAAGAAGGAGAACTAAAGGATAAGCCTAAGGAAGACCTGGAAAACTTTATAGATTAGGAGCTTGGGTGTATTATATATGCGATAAATTTAATAATACTGCAAAATAAAGATCTAAATATTAGCCTGCTTAATAACACGTGCTTTAAAGAATACTAGAAGATTGCGCGATGGCTATTAAACGTTTTAAAGACCTTAAGAAATGACCGCAAAGGAGTTTAAAAGCTTTAAGCGCAAGGCAATTAAATTTAAGATTGAGAATTAGCTCCTGTTTAGATAAATAAGTAAAAATATACCATTGCGAAGAGTGGTGGATGGTGAGGAATACTAGAAGAAAGTAGTATAAGAGATATATAATAAGAACAGGCACCAAGGGAAGGAAGGAACGTTATAAAGGTATTAGCACGATATTGGTAGCCCAGACTCTATGAAACGGTTAAGAAATATATAAAAGAGTATCTTAAGTGCCAGAAGTACTTACCTAGGCGAGAGGAGGAGGCCTTATATCCAACCTAAATAGCCGCCCTTTAGGAACAGGTCTTAATGGATATTATATATATGCCAACGGCTAAATCAGGGAAGCAGTATCTAGTGGTAGCTAGAGAGTACCTTTTAGGCTAGCTAGAAGTAAGAGCTTTAATAAATACAACATTTAAAGCGGTAGCAAAATTCCTGTAGAAAGAGGTTATCTATAGATAGGGGGTGTTTAGACAACTCTCTATTAATAGAGGACTGGAGAATAAGGATATAGTAACCACTCTTATAGAAGCATATAGAATTTATTAAGTGGTTGCATTAGCCTACTATCTATAAAGATAAGGCCTAATTAAGAGAGGATATTAACCTCTAATAGTAGCGTTAGCGAAGTATAGAGGCGACTAGGTGCAGAATCTAATAAAAGCGCTTTAGGCTAACTAAATAACGGTTAAGGGGACAACGGGAATAACGCTGGCGTAAATACTCTATAGACAAGAACAGGTGCTCCTAATTAACCTTTACCTCCCCACATGGCAGACGCTTCTGTGGAATAAGGTAAGGACAATAAAGGAACTAATTATTTTAAGAATAAAACAGTTTAAACAATAAGAAATGAATAATGAAGAAGCTTAGGAGAGGGTATGCCGCTATTATCTAGCCAATAAAGAATATCTATAAAAGTAAGCTTAAGCCTAGAGAGCTTGTGCTAGTATAGGATACAAAGAAGGTAAAGGATATATTATAATGGCAAAAGCTGTAGCCAAAATGGTAGGGCCCCTTCTGGATTAAAAGGTTGTTAGAAAAAGGTTTCTATAAAATTAAAAACCTTAATAGCACTAAAATAGGAGGCACCCTATATAGAAATCGGTTGAAACAGTTTCATATATAAGATCCTAAGGGGATCAGACTAGAAGACCGTATAAATAAAAGTAACTATGACATAGAAGAAGTCTTTATAGAAGAAGAAGCACTTAAAGAGAGGGCTATAGTATAAGCAGAGAAATTGATAACTAAACTACCGTTATAATAGACGCGGGCGCAGAAGCGAGCATAAGAACTAGACAAAGCCTTGCAAAGGAGGAGGTTAATATAAGAGGTAGTAATAACTAAGCCATTAACATTTAATAGGAGCGAGTATAAACGCTTTAACTAGGGGATAGTTGAATTCTTAGGTAAAGGAGGGGGACTTACTTTATATCCCACAAAAAGCGAAGTTGGGCTAAACTTTAGTACAGTACAAAGTGATATTAGCTGTCGGGAAAGGTGTTCTCTAGAAAGAATTAGCTGGGTTCTTATCTATAAAGCCCTCCTACCCTCTCGTTTAAGCAACTTAATTGTTACTACTTATAAAAGAGTTTCTTTATACCTATTCTTTGTATGCGTCCCTTTCTTTTAACTGCACTATAATCTCACTGCGTCTTGAAGATCATATAACCCTACTAAAAAGGCAGTCTTCTATAAAGATTATTCTATAAACAGGCTGTTACTTAGGATACCTATCACTATAAGTAGCAACTTGTTCGCTTTCTTCTCTCTACCTTTATAATAAACACGCAAAGCAACTGCAAGGATTAGAGTCTTCTACTGCACTCCTACCTTATTCCACTGCTATAAGGAATTAGGAAAAGAGTTTAGCTCTTTAAAGCTGGTTTTAAATCCTCTATCTTGACAACTACTCTTATAAGGAATAACTGTATGTGTAGTTTTCTTTCTTCCACCTTTATTACCAATAACTATCTCTTATAAGTATTTTATATTTTTAGGTTCTATAATTTTTAAATTAACATTTTTATTTCCTTTTAAGTTAAGAGAAGAGCTACTTTACTTTAAGAAGTCTTAGTTAAGCATACTAGAGGTTAGAGTTAAGCATTATTTAAGTCTTATTTATTCTTTTAAAAAATTGTTAATATTAATGTTATTGTTATATAAAAGTCTTGGCAAGGAAAATCTAACTAATTAGATAACTTTGACCGGCGGTTAAAGTTTCTTAACATCTTAAGATTTTATATGACGACCATTTTAATTCACCTTTTTAGCAAATACTATAAGATCTTTATTTTAACTTCCTGTTATCCTGTCTCGTTTAATTATACGCGCCCGTTTACCTTTCTTTGCGTTAAGAAGGCACTATTATTACTCTTCTCTTAAATTGCCCGTTGCGTACGCGGAATTTCACTGTAAAAATGCCTATAACCATGGAACTCCGCTTAAAAGGAAAGCCGCCACCTTTGCCTTCTATGCCTCTGCCTCCTACTATCTGGTTAATGGCCCTCGCATACTAAGGAAAGGCGCAGACAATAGAGGTTATCCTTAAAGCTGCCTAAAGCCACCCAGTTAATTAGCGCGTGAATATCTATTATAGTTTAACGCAGGTTATTTTAAACCAGGAGCATAATGTAGTTAAGGCTGCGAAAAATGCTATAATTGAGATTAAAAAGGATGGAGAGCTTAAAGGAAACTTAAAAAATAAAAAGTGGGAAAATGCCTTTATAGATATTAGGAAGCTTTCTAAGATTACTTATAAGATTAATAAGATCAAGACAGTGCAGGATACAGTTAAGAAGAAGTAGGGAGAAGAGCTTTTAAAAGGTCCCTATAAGCTCTTCTATATATATTACGCACTAAAAAGTATTTATATCCTTATTAATTAAGCTAAAAAGAGTAAGGTCGCTAGAGAGAATATGTTAAAGATAGTTAATAATACAATGCTAAACCGCCTAAAACTCTTAAAGGCCGGGATCTTAAGGACTCTGTACCTAATACCCTCAGATTTCCTTAATGCTTATAAATTCGGACTGGAAGTTAATGAGGAGCTAGTTAAGAAATAGAGGCTTGCCTATTATCTAAGCTAGGGCTATAAGCTTTTAGTACTAGCCTTAACTGTTAAAGCTAAAGGAGAGGGATCTGTACTAGAGCTAGTTACTCTAGGACCTCTATTAGTACCTTTTAAAGAGGTTAAAGGCTTAAATGCAAAGATGCTGTGTAGTTCGTTTCTGTTTAGAGGTAAGGTTTCTAAAGCTAATGGAGAGGACTCTAAACCTAATAAATCTACGTCTTTAGAGGATGTTTTTGTTACTAGCTCCTTGCAGAAGCGTAAGGCTTAGAAAGCTTCTAAGAAATCTCCTAAAAAGAAGCTAAAAATAGAACCTACGGAACCTTTAGCTTCTGGTAAAGCTAACAGATAAAAGGGAAAGGTAGCTATAATTGCTAAAGCTAATAGAGAGGTAATCGTTAGGAAACTATAGCCGAAACGAAAAATAAAATGCTTATACTATTTTAAAACGCCAGTTAAATTAATAAAGGCTCTTGATTTAAAGAAAGAACCAAAAGGCGGTATCTCTTCTGTCTTATAATAGTTTATTATAGCCTAGCAAGGAAATAGGACAGAAGTCCGCGCGTTATACCGGATACATCTTTAAAAAATGGTAGGATTGCTAGGACTAGATACCAGTGCTTCTTCTATAAATTTATATTTGCGAATTCACTTAGTCTCTAAGAACTATAATGCTATTAATATTCTCCAAACAGCTAAAAGCTCTTATTTTTGGTTTAAAAGGGATAGTCGTCTTAAGCATACAAACAATGGTCTTGGGATTTACGCTTATTCTACTATATAACCTAGTGATTATTAAGTGGATTATATAGGGTTAAGGAAGCTTATATTAGGCTTAAAAGGGGAAATAGAATAGGACTTGCTTAGAATCCACCAGGCCGATTTGTTTAAATAGTAGAAAGATATTAGGATTCTAGACATTTTTAAAGAGGAGTTTAATATATACGCGTATCATTTACGTAAGACCGCTAGAGAGGAAAATAGCGGTATCCTTTGGACTATATGCTATTCTCTGCTATAGTAGGTAGTTTGGATAGATCTAGAGCACTACTGGCATACAGTAGCTTTACGCGCTAATAGGGCTACTTGTTTTATTATATATCTAAGCTATACGCTCTAGTTCCTTAGTAGCCATCTCCCTAAAAAGTGGAACTTGGAAATTAACCTTCTTTAAATGTGTAAAGGAGGGCCAAATTCTAGAGAAAGCTGGCTTCGTTCTTATATCTCCTTAATTAATAAGGGAAGTTAGTCTTACGCAGAGTTCCTACCTGGTATATATTAGTATATACCGGAATAGGTAGGCTTGCTTTAAGAATATAGGGAACTTAATAGCAGAGGGCGTATTAAGAATATGGAAACTGCCTGGACTAAAGCTAATGCTAAGAAGTTTAAGCTTAATTAGATGCCCATTGCGTTAAGGACTGGTAAAGTGCGGTTTATAAAAGCTACTATTATATAAGGAGCCTCTTAAGTAACATTAAGTCGCTTAATTGTTATACTAGACTTAATCGCAATCCTACTAAATACTAAGAGATTGGAGATCCCTGGGCTTAAGAGCTAGTAGGCCGTTATATAGATAAATCTGGATACTTTTTCCCTAGTTTTAACACCTACTGGCGAACCTATTTCTGATGCTCCTCTATATAAGTTTCCAGCCTATATATAGCTGTAGGCAAAGAGCGCTCTTTTAAATGCTTTAGTTGGGAGACTTTTATAGGACGACCCTTAAGTAAGAAGAGAGCAACAGTTAATCCTAGATCCTTTATTAAATAATAAATATAAAGTATTTTAGGAAAGATATAGGACTTGTATTACTAAGGCTGTTTATAAGAGCTTTGGAGAGCTAGAGGAATTTAAGCGGGAGGTATTTAGGGTAAAGTTTTACTTTTTGGCAAAAGAATAAGGGCGTAAGCGTCCTATAGATAACCTAGAATATCCTAAAGACTTAGTTTTAGATCTAGAATATGAAAATAACCCAACTAATATAACTTCTAGCGCTCCCCTGCTAACCGATTATGGTTCCAAAGGCTATTCTAAAGGCGAGGCTGGGGCTGTTACGCCTTAGGGCGCTAGGACTGCTGCGCTAAACCTTAGTCCTAATATCTTTAATAATAAGGTAGCGCCTATGGAAATTAACTAAGAGCTAAAGGATATAAGTAAGCTTAAAGAAGATAGCTTCCGAAATACTACTTCTAAACATTTACTAGCATTTATTAATGCTCTAGAGAATACTAATAAGGTAGCAGTATTACACCACCTAACGCCTTCACCAATTTTAAAAAAGGGTACTGCTTTGGAAGAATAGATGATTAATTCCAGTGTTCTCCAACCTTCTGTATAGAAGACAATATAAGCGGAAATAAATGCTGTCCGTAAAAAGGTGTCTTTAAAACTCCAGGTTGGTATCGTTGATACATAGGATAATATAAATGCAGAGCTTGAGGCGGAAGGCGTAGATAATGTAGACGAAAATAGAGGCGATAATTGAGGAATAGGTACAGGCAGCTTTAGAGGAGTTGAAGAAGTACTAGGTGTTAGGTTGTTTTTTTTCTATCCTTAAGCGTTCCTTACCTACTAAATAGGGTCTGCAAAGAAACGTTAGGGGACAACGTTTTAGGTAGGGGTAGTAATATAGTGGTATAGAACGCTCCTTAGTTATTTTAGTTTATTTCTTATTATATATGGGGGGCTTAGGGTTATATATATTATAAAAGGAACCTAGGCTTCAACCTTATCCTAAAAAAAATCTAACTTACCCTCTAGTTATTCTTCTACCTCCCTAGTATGACTTATCTAGTCCCATTCCTCTTATAATACTTAGTTGAGTATTATCTTTTAGTGTTAGGCTTTGCCCTTCTATACTAGCTCTTTATTATTCGCTACTATAATTAGATTAGTGTCTATATATTACCTTCCCTTTTAAAAAGCAGCTAGATCTAATTAACCTATAGCTTTGCCTACAAGCTCATCAAAATATCAGATACTTAGTTTAACTTTAATAATATTCTTAATAAGATTCTTAAATCTACTCCTCTTTTTTAGCTTCCACTATAGCTTCTACCACTTCCTCCACTACCTCCATAGCAGCCTCTGTAATAGCCTCTGCAACCACTATCCTCTGCGCCGGCATTATCCGGCCGCTTGTCTCGCCCCTTGCGCTCTTACCAAGTAGTCAGCTCTAGAGACGTATGGGATGTTCCTTCTTAGACGAGAAGAATCTTAAACACGGCGGGCCTACTAGCGGGCTTAGGTATATTATATTATATTAACACTGGCGTTTTACTGTTAATTATACTTCTAGAGCTACTGCTACTACTACTACTACTACTATTACTCCTCTCTCTGGCCCTGCGCCAACTCCTACTGCTGCTACTGCTGGCCTTCCGTCCCCTGCGTAGCATTAACTTAACTTAATAAATGCTACTGCCATCAACGCTGCCGCCGGACAGTTCAGTTATCAGGGCTAGGCTTTATAGAATAGCCTAGAGTCTTGCCATTATAAGGGGCTCACGCCCGTATAATAAATGGTCTATACGGCAAGCCGGCCCTGGCAGCTTGTGCCCAGTATACTGCGTAGGGGTTAGTGTGTAGTATATTATTTAGCCTTTTATACTAATACAAGTCTGGCTGTATGGAGTATAATTTACAGTTAAAACAAATATTAATACCCTAGTATCCCAGTTTAATAGGTCAGCAATAGATCTGCCTGGATCACTAATAACTTATTAGTTAGCGTGGATTTAGTTATAGGACTTTAATATATAACATATACCTAAAAAGAAGAATAGTGTAGTAGATAGCTTATCCCAGCGACCCACGTAAAAAGGAGAGCTAAAAGATAAGCCTAAGGAGGACCTAGAAGACTTTATAGATTTAAAACTTAGGCGTATCGCATATACAATAAACTGGACAGTGCTGCGAAATAAGGATCTAAATATTAGCCTACTTAATAATATATACTCTAAAGAATACCAGAAGATTGTATAATGGTTATTAACGCTCTAAAGACCTTAAGAAATAAATACGAAAGAGTTTAAAAGCTTTAAACGCAAGGTAGTTAAATTTAAAATTAAGGAGTAACTCCTATTTAGAAGAATATACCATTGCGAAAAGTAAATGGCGAGGAATACTAGAAGGAAGTAGTGCGACAGATATATAATAAGAATAGATACTATAGGAAGAAAGGAACGTACACAAAGGTGTCACTATGATATTGGTGGCCCGGACTCTACAAAATAGTTAAGAAATATACGGGAGAATGTTCTAAGTGCTAGAAGAATTCACCTAAGCAAAAGGAGGAAGCCTTATAACTAACTTAAACAGCTACCCTTTAGGAATAGGCCTTAATAGATATTATCTATACGCCAAAGGCCAAATTGGGAAAGCAGTATCTGGTAGTAGCTAGAGAGTACCTTTTAGGCTAGCTAGAGGCAAGAGCTTTAACAAATATAACATCTAAAGTAGTAGCGAAATTTCTATAGGAAGAGGTTATCTAAGATAGGGAGTATTTAGACAACTCTCTATTAATAGAGGACCAGAGAATAAGGATATAGTTACCATTCTTGCAGAAACATATAGGATTTATTAAGTAGTTACATTAGCCTACTATCCACAAGGACAAGGCCTAGTTAAAAGAGGACATTAGCCTCTAGTAGCAGCGTTAGCGAAGTACAGAGGTGACTAGGTGCAGAATCTAATAAAAGCGCTTTAGGCTAACTAAATAACGGTTAAGGCAATAACGGGAATGACATAGGCTTAAATGCTCTGTAAATAAGAATATATACCCCTAATTAAGCTCTGCCTTCCTATATGGCATACACTCCTGTAGAATAAGGTGAAGATAATAGAAGAGTTGATTATTCTAAAAATGAAACAGTTTAAGTAACAAGAGATGAATAACGAAGAAGCTTAGGAGAGAATACGCCGCTATTGTCTAGCCAATAAAGAATGCCTATAAGGGCAAGCTTAAGTCTGGAGGGCTTGTGCTAGTATAGGATGCAAAGAAGGCAAAAGATATATTGTAATAGCAAAAGCTACAGTTAAAATAGCAGGGTCCCTTTTGGATTAAAATGGCATTAAAAAAAGGGTTCTATAAACTCAATGGTACTGAAATAAGAGGCACTCTGTATAGAAATAGGTTGAAACGGTTCCTTATATAAGATCTTAAGGAAGTTAGACCAGAAGGCCATATAAATAAAAGCAACATAATATAGAAGAGGTCCCTATAGAAGAAGAGGCACCTAAGGAGGAGGCCGTAGCGTAGGCAGAGAAAAGGTAATCTCTGGGAAGAATTAGCCAAGTTCTTATCTATAAAATTCCTCCTGCCCTCTTGTTTAAGCAACTTAATCGCTACTACTTATTAAAAGAGTTCCTTTAAGCTTCCTAAAAGACAAACAGCCAGTTTCCTGCTACACTAGTATAGCGCCGTACTGCTCCGTTAGCATGAGGATTGTGCAAGCCAAGCCTAATTAAGAAGGAAAGAAGCGAGAGAGAAAGCCTTTATAAACGGTAATTAACCAAGATTATATCATAGTTACAGTTAGTTCTACCTGTCCTTTATATACATTCCTCCCTTCTAATTATATTATAATCTTATTACGTCTTAAGGATTATAGCTCTACCAAGAGACGGTCTTCTATAAAGATCCTTCTATAGGCAAGCCGTTACTTAGGACACCTGCTACTATAAGTAGCAACTCTTTCTCTTTCTTCTCTTTATCTCCACAATGAATGTGTAAAGTAACTATAAGTAAGGCTCATCTAGGGAACACTTAGCACTATAATAGCTAACACTTTTAGAGACTAAGTCTTCTACCACACTCCCACCTCACCTTACTGCCATAAGTAATTAAGAAAAGAGTTCACTTCTTTAAAGCTGGTTCTAAATCCTTAGTCTTTACAACTGCTCTTATAGAGAATAACTTTATGCGTAATCTTCTTCCTTTTATCCTCATTACCAGTAACTATCTCTTATAAGTATTTTACATTTTTACACTCTATAATTTTTAATTTAGCATTTTCATTTCCTTTTAAGTTAAGAGAAGAGCTACTTACCTTAAAAAACCTTGGTCAAGCATATTAGAGGTTAAAGTTAAGCATTATTTAATTCTTGGTTACTCTTTTGAAAATTTTAGTACTAACTAATATTATTGTTATGGAAAAGTCTTGGCAAGGGAAATCTGACCAATTAGATAACTTCAACCACCGGTTAAAGTTCCTTAACATGTCAACAATTTATATAACAGTCTTTTTTAATTCACCTTTTTCTAGAAAATACTATAAGGCCTTTTTTTTAATTTCTTGTTATCTTGTCTTATTTAGTTATACGCGCCTATTTACTTTTCTCTTACGTTAAGAAGACACTGTTGTAACTCTTGTCTTGAAATACTACCTATACACCCGTTGCGCACACGAAATATCACTGCAAAAAAGTCTAAAACCATAGAACTCCGCTTAAAAGAAAAGCCACTGCCTCTGCCTCCTATGCTTCTGCCTCCTACGCCTCTACCTCCTACCATCTAGTTAATAGCCCTCGCATACTAAGGAAAGGCGCAGACAATGGAGGTTATCCTTAGGGCCGCTTAAAGCCACCTAGTTAATTAACGCGTAAATATCTATCATGGTTTAATACAGGCTATTATAAACCAGGAGCATAATGTGGTTAAGGCTATAAAAAATACAATGGTTAAGATTAAAAAGGATAATAAGCTTAAGGGAAATTTGGGAAACAAAGATTAGGAAAACACCTTTATAGATATTAGAAAGCTCTCTAAGATTACCTATAAGATTAATAAGATCAAGGCAGTGCGAAATACAATTAAGAAGAAGTAGGGAGAGGAACTTTTAGAAGGTCCCTATAAGCTCTTCTATACATATTACGCACTAAAAATCATCCGTATCTTTATTAATTAGGTAAAAAGAAGTTAGATCTCTAGGAAGGATATATTAGAAATAATTAATAATGCAATACTAAGCCGCCTAGAACTCTTAAAGGCTAGGATCTTAAGGACCCTATACCCAACACCCTTAAACTTTCTCACCGCCTATAAATTCGGATTGGTAGTTGACAAGAAATTAATTAAGAAATGGAAGCTCGTTTATTATCCAAGCCAGGGCTATAAGCTTTTAGTGCTAGCCTTAACTATTAAAACTAAAGAGAAATCTACACCAGAGCCAGTTACTCCAGCACCTCTACTGTTACCTTTTAAGGAGGTTAAAGGCTCAAACATAAGGATGCTGTGTAGCTCATTTCTATTTAGAGGCAAGGTACCTAAAGCGTAAGGAGAAGACTCCGAATCTAATAAATCTACGTCTTTAGAGGACGACCTCGTCGCCAGCTCCCCATAGAAACGCAAGGCTAGGAAAGCTTCTAAGAAATCCCTAAGAAAGAAGCTGAAGATAGGACCTGCGGAACCTCTAGCTTTTAGTAGAGCTAATAGGCGGAAGGGAAAAGCGACAATAATTACTAAAGAAGAGGTAATCGTTGGGAAAGCACAGCTAAAGCGGAAAATAAAATGCTCATATTATTCTAGAACGCCAGCTGAATTAATTAAGGCCCTTAATTCCAAGAAAGAGCTAAAAGACGGTATCTTTTCTATCTTATACTAATTTATTACGGCCTAGCAGGGAAATAGAATAGAAGTCCACGCGTTATACCAGATACATCTTTAGAAAATAGCAGGGTTATTAGGATTAAATGCCAGCGTTTCTTCTGCTAATTTATATTTATAAATCCACTTAGTCTCTAAGAACTACGATACTGTTAACATTCTCTAGATGGCTAAAAGCTCCTATTTCTAGTTTAAAAAGAATAGTCGCCTAGAGTATACAAACGATAACCTTAGAATTTACGCTTATTCTACTATACAGCCTAGCGATTATCTAGTAGACCGCGTAGGATTAAGAAAGCTTATATTAGGCTTAAAAGGGGAACTTAAATAGGACCTACTCGGAATCCACCACGCCAATTTATTTAAATGGTGGGAAGACGTTGGAATTCTAGGCATTTTTAAGGAAGAGTTTAATATGTACGCGCACTATTTACGAAAGACTACTAGGGAAGAGAAAGATGGTATCCTCTAGACTATGTGTTATTCCTTACTATAATAGGTGGTTTGTATAGATCTAGAGCACTATAGACACACCGTGGCTTTACGTACTGATAATGCTACTTGTTTCATTGCATATTTAAGCTACGCGCTCTAGTTTCTTGATGGCCATCTTCCTAAAAAACGGAACTTGGAAATTAATCTTCTCTAGGTACGCGAAGGAGGGCCAAATTCTGGAGACAGCTGGCTTCATTCTTATATTTCCTTAGTTAAGGAGGGGAGTTAGTTTTGTGTAGAACTCCTACCTAGAATGCATTAGTACATACCAGAATAGGTAGATTTGCTTTAAGAGCGCGGAGAACTTAATAGTAGGAGGCGTATTAAGAATATGGAGACGGCCTAGACTAAGGCTAATGCTAAGAAGTTTAAGCTTAACTAGATACCCATTGTATTAAAAACTAAAGAAGTACGGTTTAAAAAAGCTACTGTTGCATAAGGAGCATCTTAAGCAACATCAAGCCGCTTAATTATTACTCTAGACTTGATCGCAATCCTACTAAATACTGGGAAATTAGAAATCCCTAGGCTTAAGAGCTAGTAGAAGGTTGTATAGATAAATCTAACTAGTCTTCCCCTAGTATTAACTCCTACTGGTGAACCTATTACTGGTATTCCTCCATATAAATTCCCGGCCTATATACAACTGCAGGCAAAGAGTGCCCTTTTAAATGCTTTAGTTGGAAGACTTTTATAAAATAATCCTTAAGTAAGGGCAGAACAGCGGATAATCCTAGATCCTACCTTAAATAATAAATATAAAGCATTTCGGGAAAGACATAGGGCGCGTGTTGCTAAGGCTATTTATAACAGTTTTGAAGAGCTTAAGGAATTTGAACAAGAGGTATTTGGGGCGAAGTCTTACTTTTTAGTAAAGAAATAAGGCCATAGGCGTCCTATAGATGACTTAGAATACCTTAAAGACCTAAGTTTAGATCTAGAAAACGAGGGTATAACTTCTAGCACTCCTCTATTAACTAAGCATGGTTCCGAAGGCTACACTAAAGGCGAGGATGGGGCTATTACGCCTTAAGACACTAGGACTACTGCTCTAAACTTTAGTCCTAATATCTTCGATAACAAAGTAGTGCCTATGGAGATTGACTATAAACTAAAAAATCTGAGTAAGCCTAAGGGAGATAGCCTTTAGGATACTGCCCCTAAATAATTATTAACAGTTATTAGTACCTTGGAAGACACTAATAAACTAGTAGCATTGCACCACCTAACGCCTTTACCAATTTCGGAAAGGGGTGCTGCTTTAGAAGAGCAGGTAATTGACTCTAGTATTCTATAATCTCCTTTATAGAAGAAAGTGCAAGTAGAAATGCATACTGTCTAAGAAAGAGTGTCTTTAAACCTCTAAGCTAGAGATATTAATACGCAGAATAATAGGAGTGCAGAACTTAAAGCAGAAGGTATAGTAGATAAGGATAATACGGAAGAAGCAGAGGCGATAATTAAGGAGGGAGTATAGGCAGCTTTGGATAAGTTAGAGGAGTATTAGGTATTAGGGTATCTTTTTTTTTAGGGCATCTATTACCTACTTTAGGAGATGCAAGGAAACGTTAGGAGACAACGTTTTTAGGTAGGGAGGTAATATAGTAGTATTAAATACCCCTTAGTTATTTTGGTTTGTTTTCTTATCACATATATAAGACTTAGGGTTATATATATTTTAGAAGGAGCTTAGGTTTTAACCTTACCTTACTTCAATATAACTTCTCCTTTACCCTCTATTAATTAACGACTTCTCTGGTATAACTTAAGTCATTCCATTCTTTTATTTATAATGCTTGATTGAGTATTATCTTTTAGTATTAGGCTTTGCCCTTCTATACTGCTTATAATGGTAGTAATATTAATCTGGTTATAAAGCTAAAGCTCCCTATATACCACTATATATATATTAAACAGCTTATTAGTAGTAGGGCTTAGCGGAACATATAGGGTGCAAAAATATTATTAGAATAGCAACAACTTACCTTCCCTTTATAACCGCGATAATGACTAAAACCTCTTTCTCTTCCTTATATCTAGTATGTTCTGGATGCATTGCATATTTAGGCTTCGCAAGCTTAATGGGCTATATCTTGTAGGTAATAGCACCTAAGTATTGCGCAGAAGAGACTGGCGTGGGGGTAGGCTTAAAGAGAGTCGCGGTTATATAGCGGATATAGTAGCAACTAATACAGCCTAACTAGTAGTAGTAGTAGATATGGCAGCATTGAACAGGGAGTTAATTAATAAAGTTTAACTCTAGCTTGGCGTTGGATTAACACCAAAAATCCTAAATATTGCATCTACACCCTATAAAGAAGGGTGTAGTATATAATTATATTTAAGACCGGCCGTATATAGCTCCTGCTATAGACTTTCAGATAGCAGATCTACGTGCTCCTATTTATTTATATAGTTATTAAGGTGTTCGCGTATAGTAATTAGGTGGAATTGACATGCTATTTAATATAGCATAGTATATAGAACGGCAATAGTATAATGTGTTGGAAATAGAGCAGATCTACTAATAGCTGTAGGTACTACTAATATCTAAGCCTATATCTAAAGTCTCTTAAGGATATAATTCTTTTTGGCATCCAGATTTGCCCCCTTCTTATTATATATTTTACGTTTGGGCGTTCTTAATTAAAGGGAGTCATTGCAGTAACTACAGCAGGAGTCTTTATTGGTATTGGCAGCAATTAAAGCGTCAGGCTTGGCAAAATACTTATATAGTGTTTCCTTAATACACTCGTGATTGTTATATAGCTGGAAAAACTTATCTCTTATCTCTATACACTTCTGCTTATCTTCCTTTTTACCTCTCCGCTTTAACTGGATGGTGTTGCTGGCTAATAAGTCGTCCAAGTTTACAGAATTAACTGACGGTAATTGGGATCCGCGTAATAATAATGGCTAAGAGGTAGGGAAAGGGTGGGATAATAGTGCGTAAGACTATTACTATTGGCGAGAATTCAAACGGTGTACTGCCTTTAGCTTTAGCTGTAGGAGTAGGTCTTATTCACTAAAGCACTAGTATTTAAATAGAAAGATTACTTTAGCCCTTCTACTATCGCGACCAGCTCGACCACTACGCTGTAGAAGAAAAGAGAAATGTTATTTAGGCGCCGGTATTATATATATAACCACTCTGCGGACGTCTAGAAGATTAACACCAATCCCAATAGCCTCTATAGTAAAAATAATTTAAATCTTAGAAGATTCTGCTAGTTTCCTAAACTTATCTAGTATTAACTTCTTGCTGAATAATAAGGTTGTTTGATAGAATACGGCCATAATTAAATAGGTGATATTCTTAGTATATTAAGCTGGATATAGCTGCTATAGGTACTTAAACATGCTTTTATACACCTCTATAGCTTAGACTCTAGTGTTAAAGAATATAATAGTCTTTAAAATCTTATGTGGAGTAGCTAAGCGGCTCCCTTTCTAAAAGACGGCAGGATTGATATATGTTTTAATAGTTAGAGGATCAACAGCCTTATCAAGAAGGAAGCGGAGTAAGGTGTATTTAGTAATTATATTCTTTAGTATCTAGCCAAGATAAAAAACAAGCTCTCTACGGGAAATAGAAGTCTGCTTAAGGTGTATATTAGTGTTGTTAAAGCCTAAGGACTTCTTTACCATTTCTAATGTTTCCAGATTAAAAGTTGTAGAATAGGCAAACCACGAAACCGAGCTTCCAATTAGATTGCGTATATAGTGTAGCTGCGCATACTTAGGGCGAAACTTCTTGCCCTATTGTATAATAAGATGAGCTTTGTTAATAGCAACCAAGGCTAATTACTTCTTAAACTTGGGGTCTTTAAGCAGATCTTAGAAAGATGGTATACTGGCAAGCTTAGGACTAATAAAGATATGGGTATATAGGCCGGCTCTTGCATTCTTAAGCGCTTTATCTATATCCTTAATGTCGGCGTTAAGGAGCAGCGTATTACCACCAATCTAATTGACCTTTTAAACTTGCTCTTTTGCAATCTCGTTTAGAGGAAGAAATATTAGCGATATAGTATTTTTACAAAGGATTAAAATTACTTATATAATAAGGCTTTTACCAAAGCCGGTTTGTGCAATAAGGATAACATTAATGCGATTATAGATCAGCCTCCAAATACAGGTTACCTACTTATTTTTTACATGGAATTCGTTGCCGTATAGCAGTAATATAGTACCCTAAATTGCGTTATCTTGTGCTTAAGTTGTTATATTAGGCTTCTTCTTATTTTAGATTTTTCTCTAAGCCCTAGCTACCCGCATCTTTAGTATATCCTAACTAGCCAAGCTAGTAGAGAGTTAAGGTGTATTCTAGCTGGCCAAGCTGGTAGAGAGTTAAGATATTTATAGATCTATCTATAGTGACTAAAAAGCTTCGCTATCTGCTACCAGTAATTAAAACGCCTTATTATCAGTACGTTGCTTTTTAAAGACGTTTACTGCACTAATAGTATTATCCACTACCTCGCTAGTAGTATGAGGACAGTTAGGTACTGTACTAGGCGTATATCCAACTTTTAGCTTCCTTATTGAGGCCTTTAAGCGTTTCTTTATACTAAACGGCGCCATATAGCTTATTGGTAAACATGGAGTTGGTAGGGGGTTCGCAGGTTAATGTTTAGGTAGTACAGGTAGTGGAGGAGCAATAAAGCAGGTAATAAGGCACAGAATTAATCTAGATGCAATATATTAGCTATTTAGGTGTTTATCTACTATAAATATTAATATAGGAGGTCAAACGTTAAGGATTGGTAATGGTTAATGGCTCTAGCTGAATATTTACTATTATGGTGGTAATATTTAAGGCGAAATTTAAGGCGAAACATAGCGGTAACCACCAGGCCGTTCACAATAATTTTAGCAGCGTTGGAATCGCCTTATAAAGCTCTAGAACATAACGTTGGCCGATTATCTATAAAGGCGTTAGTTTGTTGTTAATTAATAGCAGTAGAGTTTTAAGCAGAACTTTAAAGGGGAGACCCGCTTATTTAAGGCGAAATATAGCAGTAACCACCAGGCCGTTCGCAATAATTTTAGCAGCGTTAGAATCGCCTTATAAAGCTCTAGAACATAACGTTGGCCAATTATTTATAAAGGCGTTGGTTCGTTATTAATTAATAGCTAAAAATTTAGTATGGCGCGCGAGTTTGTATAAGAATCACATATAAATCGGCGCAAGGGACTAATAAATTTCCAAACTGTGTACCAGACGACAATAACATAAGATAATTAATCTGTTATATAAGCAGCTTATAATTGGCTAATTGTCTGGGACCGAGATAACGCTCTCACGACGTGTCCAGAGCTTAATCAGCATCTCTCGCTTAATTCTGATAACGTCACCAGAGTCATCGAATACAGCACAGCCTGTGCAAAGAAGACAACCTGTTAAAGATGTAAGAAGCAATTTGAATCAGGAAATAAACTTTATAAGCACCTGAGAAAGAGCTGTGAATACACCTGGCAGCAACGAGAGACTCGGTTAAATACGACGGCTTCATCGAGAGCCTCACCAGAAGCACCACGTGCGACACAATCGACGGCTACATCCAAAGCCTCACCATATCAAACGACGACACAGTCGCTTGACCAGATTCAAACATCTACCTCAGGTTCCACCCCGAGCGTCCTCCTCGGTTACAGCTCAAATGCTACCCCAAGCGTCTCCTCGGCTACAGATCAAATGACTACCCCAAGCGTCTACCCTGAGTATAGATCAAAAGGATCTACCTTGAGCACAGATCAAAACACCACACCAGAATCAAACACCTCACTATAAGGACTTTAAGACGATATCTTGGATACAATTGAAGTAATTCCTGTCCAACCAAGCAGTTCACCAGAACCGCTCAATTGAGCATTAAATACCGCTCCACATGCTAACGAAATCTCGGTTAAGGGGTCGTTCGGTTGCAATCTAACGCTTTTGAATCTGAACTAAAAGTCCGGCAGAAAGAACGCGTTCCTTCCCGATTTGACACGCGTCTGTGGCTCTACGGGTTGCACGGATGTGTGCAATCTAAAGCCTTCAGATTGATCTGGAGTTCAACTAAGGAGCTTTAAGCTCCTTATTTAAACTAACGCCAAGACCTCAGTTCAGATTCTATATATGGTAAAGTGCGCCTGGTTTTAGCGCGTTTTTTGGGCGGTTAGAGGAACATCAAAAATCTGTGGCTGAAGTCAAGTTAAACTGGAATTTAACTGAACAGTCGCCTCAGAATCAGATTGGAGCTCCAGATCAACTCTGTTCTGAACTGAATCTGAGGCCTCCAGATCGCAACCGAACGACCCCTAAACCTTCTACCGACCTTATCCTATCAGAAGGATCAAAACGAATTCAACGTCAAGCATCTACAACTAGCACCATTACCCTACCCTTTGCCATTTCTAAATTGTATCTAAATTTCCTATTTTTGGTACAGTTTTTACCTTTATTTTATTTTCTACAGCTTTGACTACACCGTCAAATCTAGGGGGGTGTGTAACCGACTACCGGTACCATACCAAAACAGTACTTTGTCTCATCTTATAACTCATCACCTCGTCTTTTGACATCATATGTCTCACTACTCATTTCTATTACGTTGTCTACATCGGCTATTGTCGGCGTTGTCGTCAGCCCATTGCCACCTATTTCGTGTATATAGTACACCTGATTTCCATAGATTTACAATCAAGTTGCTCACTTAATTCTCCCACACTGCAAAGCTTACATTTAAGCCTATTTAGCTAGGTATAGGAAGCGGGTCTAAAAGACCAAGAAGGTCTCTGTTATTTTTATATTAAGGGTTTTATAATTAAGGCGGGCGTTCTATATTTTAAAGGGGTCCTTATAAATAAAAGACAGGTAGTTAATTATCTCTTTTCTAGAGAGGAAGGGGTCTGCTAAGTTCTGGGCATATTACGGACGTAGATGCGTCTGTGCGTCCCTACCAGTACGGCCAAAGACATAGGCCATTTTAGCTTAAGTAGTAGGGAAGTGGTCCGCATTAACTTTGAGCTTATCTTACAGTTAAAGCTTCCAATTATTAAATATAGGGTTAGTTTTATCTGTAAGTAATGGGGGATCTGCAACCTTTACGGACCGCAATAATGCTAATACTGTATATTAGGCTAGGGCCTTAAGGACTATAGCAAGTCTTTAGGTGTTCAATAACTCCTTAAAGGGCGTAGGGGTATTTCTAGTTTTAAGCAGCTCTTAAAGCCATTTAATTTTAGCATTGGCTGCTATAAGTTCTTCCTAGGGGGTTAAGACGGCGACTGTTTTACCATTAGAGGTATTTATAGGTCCTACAGCGGCTTTGCCAGCTACTATATTTCTTGGCATAGTGGTAGTGGTATTAGGTAATTTCTGGTGTTTATTTATTTCCTAAGGGGTTCTAGTCCATGCATGTCCTATTTTTTGGTTTTATATTCTATTTGTGTTCTTTGGTCCTGTCCTGTCTTTAGGGTTATATTCTATTCTGGTAATATCCTTTAGGTCCATTTCTGTGTCCTTGTCCTATCCTTTTTATAGTCTATAGATATTTTTAAGTTCCTTCTCAGGAAGAGAGAGTAGTGATGAGCTTTAGATAATATTAGCGACTTACGTCAGGAAAAAATTTACCAGCATTTTTGCAGCATTTGGCAGCATTTCGCGGCCAAATGCGCATTTCGCGCATTGCAACGTGTAGCGTATGGTATTAACTAAGAGGCGGTATACTGCCGCATTTAATAGAAACCAATAACACAATGCAGCTAATTGCGCATTTTGCACTTAATGCGCATTTTGTACTTAATGCGCATTTTATAATTATTGCGCATATTATACTTAATGCGCAAT
>Ga0307507_10004874_pt1 | contig 23002 bp, 5 predicted proteins | sample 7_EM_MG_FD_207223 | JGI IMG/M metagenome (GOLD analysis project Ga0307507, IMG submission 207223) | Populus trichocarpa ectomycorrhiza microbial communities from riparian zone in the Pacific Northwest, United States - 7_EM | ecosystem: Host-associated > Plants > Roots > Unclassified | place...
GTTTGGTGGCAATATAGTAATATTCTAAGAAATAGTGTGGATACTACTAAAATGTCACAAAACTTGCAGGGTGGGCGCGGCAGCCCGCTCAGGTAGCCCCCTTGTAAGATTATCCGTGGCCTTCGTAGCTTCGTCTTGACCATCCACCTGAAAGGTGAGTGGTGGACACCCAAATCGCCAGGACACCTCAATCGCCACCCCAAAACCCACCAAAAATTAGAAAATTTATACCTTAATATCTTAACAGCCACTAAATTTTAATAGTTTAGATTTAGGCTTTATATATATTATTATTCATTGCTTAACGTCCGATTCGGATCCCTATTGGGCCCACGCGGACTACTCCTTATTTACATGTGGGGAGAAAACTCTACAGCACCCAGGCGCATCCGGTGGTTAGCGTGTTTTATTAACTTTCCCTTAGACAGTAAAAATACCAAAACTTCCCCTACAAAAAGGCCGTGCAGACGTGGCTGCGCTATTTTAGTCCCCAAATTTTAATATCTTAAAAACTTGTGACGGTGCTGGGGCACCGTCCCCTGTAGCTGTCTTGGCGCAATATCCGGAGTCCGCCCGTACTATGTATATTACCCCCTAGAGCCTCCTTTCCTCTTCTTCTTCTCCTTAGCTTAGTATTCTTGTATGGTAGCAATCTACAAGCTTTGGTTTAGAAGCATTTGTATGAGCCCGTTATATTATACTAAGCTTACCCAACCCCGCCTGAGGGAGACTTCGTCTGCAATGACGCGTTGACGCGTTATACTTAGGCACTGAAGCTCCCTCTTTACCTCGCCTGGGAAGGCCTGGATAATATCCTACCCCGTTCCGTAGGTCCTTGAGGACTCGCGTTAAACACCCCTAGCTGCGCGTTGTTGTTGCTAGAAGGTCTCCTACGGTTACGATTGAATGCCGACTTTAATAGCCGAGGACATGTGCCTGGGAAGGCTTTAGAATATCTCTGTCACGAAGTTCGTGTAGAGCAGTTCATTGATGAAATGGGTTGATTGATTGATAATCTTGATCTTGTCTTGATTGACGTGTCTCTCGGGGGCCCTAGGGCTTCGAGCTACGAAGAGATTTTACAATGCACGTGCACGTGACCCACGCCTTTAGAGAATACAGATTATCTAACAATCTCACCCCTCTAACCTTTTTAACTAATACGGAGTTGTATGAGCTGTAGAGACGACCCTAGTTAAGACTTAGCCTAGGGCTGCGAGGAACGAAATTAATTAAGACTTAGCTGTAACGCTGTAATGAATAACATTAATAGATACCCAGACTACTACTACAATAACCACCCTAATTAATACTGAGCCGTATAAGGAGAGATGAAATTGATTAGGAAGGACTTACTAGCACTATACTACTACCCTAAACCCCTAAACCCAATTACTAACTGTGCTGATATGCCTATAGTCTAACTAACCAAATAATTGCGCTAATATGCCCGCAATCTGACTGCAATTTAAATACGGCCTAAATATAATTTAAAAGCAAACCTGATAACCTATCGCGCCGATATACCTATAATATAACTCTTTAACTTGTCTATAAACGCCCTTATAGACACCTATTAAGTTCTTATTAACAACCACCGTATATAATTAACCCGAACCTTATTATTGACCTAGGTAGTCCCTTAATCCTACGGCTGAATATATCTATATTCTATATATAGGGGTACTAGGAACCTGGGGAGAATTTAAGTAATTTATAGCACTCTTAATTAGGAGAACAGATTAGGAGAATTATTCCAATTCATGGCACTCTCCAATAGCTCTATAGATAAGCCTATTTATCTCTATAGCCTTTTGCGAACTATTAAGTTCTTCTTAATAGCCTTTTGTATGACCTTTTATAAACAAGACAGCCTACCGTTACAAAAGCATGTCTTGCCAATTGTTGATAAGAATCGAAATATTAATATGTACGCCTTAGTATATACGCTCTTAATACTATTTGTTAACTACCCTCAAACTGCCTACTACTTAACGGCAGTCCTTAAATGATAATATGTGAATCTGCTCTCTAATAGCATCTTATTAAATTAAACGCTATATAACAGCTTACCCTTGTACGACTATGCTCAAATATTAAAGCGCACTCTTTCTTTAATACCTTTAACTCTAATAAGAATTAAAATATTAACACGCACCTTCTTAATACCTTTTTTAATACCTCTCTAACAATAATTTAATATGCTAAATTATAACGGCATTCCTATAAGTCCTTAATTGACCCTAGATATCTATTACCTAAAGTAATATCCTTAATTAAATATAAGTATTTAAATACGGCTGCCAACTCTATAGTGTACCTTTAAATCTTCTAATAACACTTAAACACGTCCACTATTTTATAATAACTTGTTTTAAGAATTATAAGAATATTAATAGACTATATACTAATACCCTAATCAATTCCTGTTAAATTATTAAATATACTACAATTAACAGTATACTTTAACTAATTAATACCTTAATAAGAATTAACCTATTGGCGCGTCTCCCTTAATACCCTACTTATATAATAACTGGTTAAATGTGCTTTAATTAACAGCATACCTTTAACTAATTAATTAATATCTTAAACTACTTACTAATTAACGGTAGACCTTAAGAAACTAATAGATAGATTGTGCCGTTACAAATATAATCCGAATGCGATTTAAACGCAACCCAAATACGACCTAAACGTAATTTAAACGCGAACCTAACTAACTGTCGTGCCGGTATGCCTGCGATCTAAATGCAATTTAAACGTAACCTAAACGCGATTTGTACGTGAACCTAACTGACCGTTATGCTAATATGCCTGTGATATAAACTACAACTTTAATAATGACTGTATAAGTTTATTGACAATTAACTACCTCCCTTATTAATTTGATTGTCTTCTTCTCTACCTACGGTAATCCTTTTTAACTAATACTAAGCTATATATACTAAGGAACGACTATAGTTGATACTAAGTTATATAAGCTTTACCTTAGGCATTTATACACTTTAACAATAAGGTTAATACTGAGCTGTATAAGCTTTAATAACGAAATTAATTTGGACGAACTAAATAATGATTATACCGTTACGCCTATAATTTAAATGCAATTTAAATATAATTTAAACGCAAACTAATTAACTGATTGTGCTGTTAGGCCTGCAATTAACTAACTAATAATAGCGCCGATATGCCTGCTATCTACCATTAGATGCTAGCACTGTACTACTACCAAACAGACAAGAGCTCGTGCCAATACACATATGAGCTATATTTCTTTTTTTATGGCTTGGGGCGCGCTATATTAAAAGAGGGATAAAGAGCTAGGAGGTACTAAGTTCTAAGAGGAGGAACAATGACCATAAAAGACTCCTAGTGATATATACCTCTTGCAGTAGCAGGACGGCTGCATGCCCTACGCTAACCTAATAATAACTATGCTAATACGCCTATAGTCTAACCGATAGACTAATTGTGCCAATATGCCTATAATATACTAACTAACTAATAGACCGAGTTTTATGTTTAACCACTATTACTACCTAATGCTTGCACTGTACTGCTACTATAATAGACCTCTGCTGCTCTGCCTATAGCCAATTAACCTTTGCTGCTTTATTAGTAGCTGACTACCCTTGCTACTCTGCCCGCAGCTAATTAACCACTTGCTGCCCTACCTACAGCCAACCGACTTCTACTGCCCTGCTTATAGTAACAACCGTATATAAGGTAGAGCCCTGCCCCTTATACGACCCTGCCGCTTGCACCGTACTACTACCTAACCTCCACTGCTCTACCTGCAGCCGATTAACCTTTGCTGCTCCACCTGCAGCTAAACACAATACCTTGCTACGTTACGGTAGCCAACCAACATCTGCTGCTCTGCCTATAGCACCATAACTAACTTCTACTGCTCTACCTATAGTAACAACCGTATACAAGGAGAGCTTTGCTCCTTAGAATATGACCCTGCCGCTGGCACCGTACTGCTACCCAAATCTAATAAGTCTCGCGCCAATATGCCTGCGATATGAATGCGATTTAAACGCAATCTAAATATAATTTGAATGCAAACTAACTAACGGATTGTGCCGTTATGCCTATAATCTACTGACCGAATGATCGCGCTAATATACCTACAATTAATTAACTAATGATAGCACTAATACGCCTGCTATCTACTATCTGACGCTAGTACCTACTATAATTAACTCCTACTGCTCTGCCTGTAGTACTACACTTAACCTCTGCTACTTCGCCTGTAGCTGAACCAATACCTTGCTATATACTGTAGCCAACTAATACCTATTACTCCGCCTGCGGCTAAATAAATGGACCCTTGCTGCTCTGCCTGTAGCACTATAACTAACTTCTACTGCCCTGCCTGCAGTAATAACTGTATACAAGGTAGAGCTCTGCTCCCTAGAATATGGCCTATTGCTAGCACTATACTGCTACAATCCCAATAAGTTACCACGCTGATACGCCTGCGAACTACCACTAATAAGACACCGTGCTGATATACCTACGGAACTATACCTTAATAACCTGTCGCGCTAATACGCCTATAGCCCAAATATAACTAGGTAGAGCTTTGCTCCCTAGAATACGACCCCGTTGCTAGCATTGTACTGCTACCTGAACGACCTATTGCTTGTACCGTACTGCTACTAAACGGATAAGAGCTTATGCTAATATGCATGCGAGCTACAACTCCTTAACCCTTCTACCCTTATTAAAACTTTTTTACCTATCTTTTTATAAGAGGGGGAGTAGGGGGGCTTCTTTTTTTATGGCTTGGGGCGCGCTATAACAAAAGGGGGGATAGAGAGCTAGGAAGTACTGGAGTTCTAAAGGAAGAATAACGGCCAATAGAGGGCTCCTAGCGATATACCTCTCGCAGCAGCAGGAGCTGCAGGACGGCTGCCTGCCCTATGTTAACTAGGTATAGCAATATACCTCTCGCAGCTATAGGAGCTACAGGATGCTATAAGTCCTATGTTAACTAGCATCGCGGTTAAGCGCCAGATGCTAGATTTTTTTTTTCTTTCTTTTCTTTCTCTTCTTTCTCTTTTATAAGGGGATAAAGCCTAAGGGTAGGCTTTTTTAGAAGGGGGGGGGTGATGTGACGGTGCTAGGGCACCATCCCCTGTAGCTGTCTTGGCGCAATATCCGGAGTCCGCCTGTACTATATATATTACCCCCTAGAGCCTCCTTTCCTCTTCTTCTTCTTCTTAGCTTAGTATTCTTATATGGTAGTAATCTACAAGCTTCGGTTTAGAAGTATTTGTATGAGCCCGTTACAAAACTATTAAATTATTTATTTTATAACTTTAATAAAAGCGATAGAGTATATATAAAAAGCCTACATCTAAATTATTAAAATTTATTTAGTAGTTTTTAGGGTGGTGATTAAGGTATTCTAGTGATTTGGGTGTCTACTACCTACCTTTTAGGTAGGTGGTTAAGGCGAAGCTATAAAGGCTATAGATACGTAGTTAACTAAGCCTAAATTGCTTATCCTACTATATAACTTACCTCCTAGCTCTAAAATAGAACTAACTATTATAGATAACTAGTTATAATATATTTTAATTTAAATAGACCTATCTAATAATTACTAGCCACTAAATTTTTTTTATAATAATAAAAATAAGTTTAAAATTAATTTAAAAGATAGTATTCTTAGGTTAGAAGATTATATAACGTGGCATACGGAGTTTTGCTCGGGCCCTGAGTTTTGCTTACGCTAGTAGACCGCTTCCCTTTTTAGGATACTGCCACCTCCAAGCTTTGAACATCACAACTGGGGCCAAATTCACCAGTCAATCGAGCTTTGAACCACCAGAAATTGACTTTAAATGGACTTATAAACATATATTTATCGCTTTAAAACTCCACGCTAAAGATGTAATGGTTTATAATGGTTTTTGCTAGTTGTTTGTAATGAACAAATTTTAATGTTCAAATCGAGTAAAACTTAGGGCCCGAGCAAAACCCCGTGTGCCACGTTATTAAAAAAGAGTTAAATATAGCCGTAAATTAGATTAAGGTAAGTTTTTAATATATTCTAAATAACATACTTGGTAAGTATATAGGCCACCCCATTAAATATACGAAACATGCGCCGTACTATATAACTATAACCTTAATAGCTATAGCACAACAATAGAACCCTTAATTTCAAGAGGGCAGACTTCTTCTATTAATCAATGCCTATAAACAGGGCCAATTTCCAAGTTTTTAAAAGGCCACTACCATATACAATGTAGCTAGAACAACAGTATAGAAACGCGTTAAGGGCATCTAGCTAAAACGCGGTTCTATTACATTAAATCGCCGTCTAATAGCTGCATAAGAAGAAAGCCTTAAGCAGTGGATTCTATTAATGGATTAACGCGGTATGCCGCCTAGAATCGTAATTGCATGGCAGATGGCTAGTTTATTAGCTGCGCAGCGGACTAAACCTACTACTATATAACCTATTGGCGAGAAATGGGCATACAACTTTATTAAACGCTATAACAACCTATAGGCCAAATTTAATAGAAAATATAACTATTAGCGTGCTAAATATGAAGATCCTATATTAATTTGGGCCTGGTTTAAACGTATATATGATATAAAGATATAATATAAAATTTTAGACAAGGATACTTGGAATTTTAATAAGACTGGCTTCTAAATAGGTGTTATTGTAACTATACAAGTTATTATAGGAACTTATCATGCTAGCTAGCCTAGAACTATATAACTAGGAAATCGCAAATGGGTTATAATTATTAAGGGCATTAGTGCAATAGGGTAGGCAATTCTACCACTTATTATCTTTAAGGCTATAATATACTAGGCTTCTTAGTATAATATTATTCCACACAACTGGTTAATTAGCGTTAGTAAGAATGGCTAGATAATAAATAAAATTGGCCTAACCTAGCTAAAACTATTTTATAAGTGTTACGGACGCTTTAAGTACAATATTATAACTACTTAGAGAAGAGTTGGAAGAAGCTAGTTGGTTAGTAAGGGCACGGTCTAAGATGGAACTAGTGGAACTATATAACAAGGAATGGTAAACAAGGTTATATAATGTTATATATAGTAGATATAGAGTATAAACGGAACGTATATATAATATGTATATAACGTACCTTACGTATAAGGAGGGTTTCTTAGGAGTATAGATATATATTTAAAGGACTATAGTTCCTACCTAGATAGTTCCTTTCCTTATAGTAAATCTTAGAATATAATTAGAGTTAATCTATTGGGTAACTACTCCACTACTTGTTTCTACTATTATATTGTTAACTTCCTATTTACCAATACACCTAGCCTATTAGCGAGTCTACCGTAGTATTTCCTATAAGGCTTTGTTACATATTTACTACCTAGTTATGGTATTAATAAAGTCGAATAATATGCTACTAAAAGTACTAGTTATAACGCTATCTACGGCAGTAACCACCTTAGGTACTAGCGGGGATACTAGTATAAGGGACACGGATTCGCAGCTTGTTACAGTGGGTTAGTTATAGGAAATAGTTAATTAATTAACAGATAATAATTAAATATTTAAAAAAGGATTAATGGAATCAAAGTAGCTAAGGTTAAGTTCCCTTTAATTAAATAATTCTTAGAAGAGAAGTTGAAACTTAAAGGATTTCTTATATAAATGCACTTTAAGGTTATACAGGAGGGGGCGAAGTTGGTAATACCTATAGACTAAGTAGCGTATATAGGATTGTTCTTAACAGGAAGAGCACTTAAGTAGTTTAAACCTTACCTTACTAAGATCTAAACTAACAGAATAATAACTACTAACCAAGAAGTACGGTTTATATTTACTAACTAGAACGGGTTTGCGGAAAGACTTATATAAATATTTAGAGACCTAGAAGCGATAACTATAGTAGAAAGAAAGCTTTAGAACCTAGTATAACGCACTTTAGTAATTAAGTATACAACGTAGTTTTAGATACTCGTAATTTAGGTTAAGTGGAACAATAAGGTGCTTATGGTATAGTATAAATAGGGACTTAAGGCTAAAGTCTAGGACGTGATTATTTTAATGGAAGATGCGGAAACTCTAAAAGAGTTAATAGATTAGTTAATTAAGATTAATAATAGGATCTATTAGAGAGAATAAGCTAAAAAAAAAGGGCAAGATAGAGTTCTATAGTTGTATAAGGCGTAGAGTACGCATTAATAGACGCAGAGTTATAAACTATGGAATAGTAGGCCAGAGCTAATAGACTTAAGCGGTATTAAAGAATCTAAGAGATGGAATAAGAAACTATGGAAACCTAGAGGTTAAAAATTAAGTAATTACAGGACTAAGGAGTAAAGGTTAAATTAAGGATCTTATTAACAGAAGATGTTTAGGTGGACTCTATAATAAAAAGATTAGTTTAAATTAGGAGCTTATATAAATTGCAGAAAATAAGGTTATTATACTAGAGACTGCAGAGGTGGTTAGAGTAACTATATAGTAAAAGGAACTAAGTAAGAAGAACTAGGATTAGTAATAAAGAGGTTATAAGGTACTAAGGAATGCTCCATTAAACATTTTACGTTTTGCTATAATAACGCATGCTAAATTTATAAGGACGCTAAATATGGCGTAAGCTATTGGCTATAAGAGCTAGAGTTAAGAGGACTTAAAGGAACTAAAGAGTTAGATAAAGAATAAGATCGACTCTACAAGCTAAATTAAGATATTATAGCAACATACGGATAAAGATTAGTAACTATAATAATAGAGTTAAAGTACTTATTAATTAATAGCAATAAGGAAGAAAAAGAGGCTAGTTGGGGGCATTTAAACCTTAATAACGCAATAGAAGTAGAGACTGAGACCACTATAAAACGCGGTTTAGTAACGGGTATTATAACACCATTAGATACGGCATCTATTACTTTATAAGACGGAAGGAGCAATATCTAAAGACAATTAAGTAAGTAGACGACTGCTAGTGCTAGCTTACCACTTAGTAAAGGTAAAAGGCTATAGACTTAAGATTTTTAAAACGAGATAAGAGATAGTTAAGATTCTTATAATAAGATAAGACATACCTAAAAACCTATAATAGACGAAAACTAATAGGAAAGGACAGCAGCTTAGTTTATAGATAAACAAATAGGTATAGAATAAAGGTTCTTAGAGAGCTAAGATTTTAAAGAACAAATAAGGTCTATAGCAGTTACAGGTAAATATAGTATTTAACCTAAAGGTTAAAAGGTTAAAATAGTAATTAAGAAGTATAACGACTTTAAGGATCCTTTTAGAAGAAGAAAACTAAAAGAAAGTATAGATAAGTTTAGGCAACGAATTATTATATAGCAAGAATAGAAGCTAGACTAAAGATTAGCTACACTAGGACATATAGAGAATAAAGTACCTATATGGACAGTTATAAATAGGCTAAGAATAGAAACGCTAAGAGCTAAGTAGTTAAATAAACTGGAATAAGAAGATAATCTAGGGATTCTAACCAGATTTGTAGAAAGACACACTAAAGGTTATAACAACGCAGTAATAAAAAGATACTTCCTTATGGATAGATTATATACGCTTATAGAGCTTTACCAAAAGTGGTATTAGTAGTAAGGAAATAATAAGTAGGAAGACTTCTATATAAGGCTAGATAAGAAAGTTATACCAAACCAACTAATATTAGAAAAGTAGATAAGTTATATTAAAGAAGCATTAGTTATAATGTTAAAAAAACTTAAAGGAATAGGCTGTAGACTAGAGAGAGACAATATAGATATTAGTATTAGTAAATAATATAGCAACATTTAGATTAATGCGGGAGGGGTTTAAACTTAAGGATAAAGATAAACTAAGAGTTAACCTAAGATACTTAGCGCATTATATATTAGCCTAGATCGCATATATAGATAATATAGGTAATATATATAATATATATAGAATACCTAAGGATAAATATTATAAGTACCTAATAAGAATGTATTAGATAATAAGTAAAAAGTAGTATAGAGACGCGAAGTATATATATAATCAGCACCTAGTAGAAGTCTAAGAGCTAGGAGACTTAATACTTTATCTAAAAAGATTCCTTATAGAAGAATGCCTAAATAAATAATAGTGGTAGGAGTGCCTAAAGAATACTTATCTACAGTATATTAAAGACAAAAAACAAACTAAGTATTGGCCGCAGAAGGACTAAATATAGTTAAGGATTAATAGTTAACAGTTAGGAAAAGCGGAGGCCTATAGGACTAAAGGGAGCTAGTAATAGAGCTTTAGACCCTTAAAGGAGTTACAGGACAACACCTAAACTTAAGAGTTAGTTAGCAAGATTAAAAGTTTGAAGTATTAGTAAATAGTAGAGTAACAAGAAACTATATATTACTAGCAGTAGTTAAAAGGATAGGGTTACTACATAAATAGAATAAATACCTATACCCATTAATAACGATTTTAGGAGATCCAATAGCCTATAGAGAAGGTATTATTAACCTCAAAACAGGACCTATTTAGTTAACTATTAAAGGAAAAAGTATTAAGATGTCTTTTAATATCCTACTATTAGGAAAGAACGGGGTAATACTAAAAATGCCTTAGTTATAGGAATATAATCTAAGAATTAATTAGGTTATAGGTTAAGTTAATATTAAGGATACTTAACAACGTAGGATACAATAATAGACTAAGATGGTATAGTACTAAGTCGGAGTAATATATAAAGAGACTAAGCAAGGCTTAAGTTATATACTAAAGAGATACCATAAGTACGGCAAAAAGTTATAGAGCCTATAAAGTAAAAAGCTGTTAAAATATATAGCGTAGGACTATAAGATAGAGTTAAAACTAGGAATAAGTCTAAAGTTCTTTCTAATTTATAAGTTTACTAAGACTAAGTTAGTGGCACTTAAGGAGTTTATTTAGGAAAACTTATAAATGGGATATATTAGACCGTTATAGTTATTAGCGGGCTATCTAGTACTATTTATCTTAAAGAAAAACGGAAAACTTAGAATATATATTAACTATAAACAGTTAAATAGTATTACCAGAAAGGATAGGTATCCTTTACCCTTAATTAGCGAAATCTAAGATAGGTATATTATTAGATTAGGATTAAGGAAGGAGATAAGTAAAAGGCAGCCTTTAGGTTAAAGGAAGGACTATATAAGCCATTAGTTATATAGTTCGGACTTATAAATATATTAGTAACGTTTTAGAGACAAATTAATAGCATATTAGGATGTCACGGAACCCCACCGTAGGGGCCTCCATAGGAGAGCCCCGTGTTCTTGCGTATACCTCGCGTATAGCTTACGTTAGCTACGCATAGGTATATCACCTCCTTACGCTCTCAACCCTTACGATTGATCGCGCAACGTCTTATAGACTCCCTAAATATATACGTTCTATAGCTATTGCCCCCGTCCCATAATATTACGTTGCGCCTTTTTTATTACTGATGCTTAGCCTATAACCAATTCTACGTCTCTATAATACTATAGGCGCTGCCAGAAGCAGCGTGTCTTCTACCTCGTACTTCTAAAGAACCGACAATAGTAAGACGAAATTCCTTACTAGCTACTATATTAAACTTAAAGAACAATCCAATAACTATATTAAACCTATAACGCTAATCAATCCTAGGAGGATTTAATTTACTAACTATAGCCTTAACCCCTAAAGGGAAGCCTAGTGGCTTAAAAGACTATAACAACCTTAATAAGGTAGATATTAACAATATCTCATCCTTTATTAACTATATAACTACGGATAAACAAGCCAAAGGGCTACTACCTATTAAGATCGAGATATAAAACGCCGAGACTTTTTTAAAAATGGTAGCACAAGAACCTAATAAATACTACCACCTTTTATAGAACTACTATCTAAAGCTTACACAAGCTAAGATGCGTACTACCTAAGATTATAATATTATCTAAGACCTATAAGCTTATAAGGCGCTCGCCGATAATATACGCTAAGAGATTAAAGACGACCTCTGTGTATCTAAATATAATATCTAACAATTAAAAAAGGCTAAGATTATACTTATTGCTATAGTTATAGAAAGAGAGGGTATAATTAAATACCTATAATCTTAGCTTAATAAACACATTTGTAACAATACTAAACACCCCTCTACCGCATACAACGCTACCCAAGTCTCTACGCCCCTAGTAACCTTACCTACCCAAACTGCCACTATAAGGTCTAATACACGCTACCCTAATCCCCTAATCTTTTAGGGTAACTATAAGGAATACAGCTACTAGAAGATATAAGTCTATAAGAAACTAACCTAAAGCACCTACCTTTTCCCTACAGAAGATGCTAAGATTGGCTATATTATTGGGCGAATAAAGGGCATTCTGTTTAATAGGCTCTTTACTTAATAAAAGACTAGTAGTCCCTAAAAGTAGCAGTCTTACTAGGAAGCCCTTAAGGACCTTAACTAAATGTACTGTAACTATAACCTAGTGGCTACTAGTTAAGCCAAACTACGTGCCCTAAAGATAAGTCCTACTAAATTATTTAACGAGTTCTATATTAAATTCTAGAAATATACCAAAGTCCTTACCTAAGATAATGCTAAAGACTAGGAAGATCTTCTTAAAAAAGTTACTTATTACCTTAGTCACACAGCCACTAGTCACAACTATAATAATATTTATAATATGGTAGCAGCCCTACGGAAGATTAAACGACGGCTAAACTAGATTGCTACTACAAACCCCTAGCCGAAGATCTCCCTATAGAAGCCCTCCAGACCTACTAAACCACTAACGCCTACTACCCTAAGCAACACTACTAGTCCTAATATTAACCTCTTTATACTAACCTTCCTATAGAAGCTACCAGATAGAGAACGCAAGCTACTCTAAAAGCTAAAGCGTTGCTATAGATGCCGTTAAGAAGGCTATTATAGCTATAGCCTAAACTGCCTAATAGCTAGGTTTAGTGGCTGCCACCTAATACCTAACCTAGTACCTTAAATACTAAATACATTACTATATACCACTACTATATAAGATAAAGACGTAGTAATAGTGGTAGAGTTAGATACAGAAACGGAAAACGCCAAGTCTTAGCCCTAAGTTATAGGCTAGGACGCCTTAACAATAAGGGGATCTATATATTGGCCTGCTTAATAGATAACTTAGTAAAGATAAATAAACAGAAATAGATAGTTTTACCTATAATAGGAATTACTGCTAAAAAACAATATAAAAGCCATTCTATAATTAATTGCGGAGCTACTAATAAATTTATAAACACCTAATTTATGCGTACTTATAACCTACCTACCTTACCCCTTACTAAAGCCCATGCCCTATAACTCGCTAACAGTAGTTGTACCGCATAGAAGATTACCTATATAGCATAACTCCACCTAGATATAAATGGGCACCAGGAAGAGCTCTAGGCCTATATTATACTACTTGTTAACTACCCTATTATCCTTAGAATAAACTAGCTTAAATAACACAACCCTACTATTAACTGGAAAAAGAGAGAAGTAACCTTTAACTCTAAATACTATAGAGAGACTTGCCTAGGGCATAGCCTAGCCACCTCTACCTACTCCCTAGGATATTAACCTAAGGAACATATTATTACCCTACCTATAACTAACTACCACTATGTAAGTGCCGCGGCCTTCTACTGTATAGCATGTAGGAAAGGCTGGACCGTTGCCGTAGCCTCCTAATTATAACTATATAAGCTTAATAAAGAATAGAACTACGTTCTTTACAGTAATAGGATAGATATAGTCGACCTTTTAGAAAACGATGCCCCTGTAGAACTCTATGGACTTTCACCTTTAGACTTTAAGAAGTTTATAAAGCTTAAAAAAGGACTTACTAATAAGGAACTTTGCAAGCTCCTCCCTAAGAGGTACCATAACTTTATTAATATATGCTTATAAAAGAGCGTAGATATACTCCCCCTATATTAACCTGATGACTATACTATTAATACCAAATAAGAAAAAACGCTACCCTATAAGAGACCCTACCTAATATTAAAAAACAAACTTCTAGTTGTTAAAAAGTATATTAACAAGCACCTTAATAAAGGGTTTATTCGTCCCAGTATATCCCTAGTAGCCGCCCCTATCCTCCTTACTAAGAAGCTAGGAGGAGGTATTTAATTCTATATTAACTATAGAGGACTTAACGCTATTATAATTAAGAACTGATACCCCGTACCGCTTATATATAAGACTCTTAAGCGGCTCAGTTAAGCTAAAATCTATACCAAGCTTAACATTATTGCTGCCTTTAACCGCCTTTAAATATGGGAAGGTGATAAATAGAAAACCGCATTTGTATTGTGCTTTAGCTAGTTTAAATATACTATTATACCCTTTGGCGTATATAACGGCCTAGGTAGCTTCTAAAGCTATATTAATAACGCCTTATAGGACTACCTTAATAACTTCTGCTCTGCGTACCTAGATAATATACTTATTTACAGTAATAACCCTTTTAAGCATACTAAGCATATTTAAAAAGTCCTATAGCGCCTTAGGGACGCAGGACTTTATATTAACTTAAAGAAGTGCGAATTTTTAGTTACAGAAGTAAAATACCTTAGACTAATTGTTACTACTAAGGGTGTCCATATAGACCCTAAAAAGGCATATATAATTACTAAATAGCAAACCCCTAATTGTATTAAGGATATATAAGCCTTTCTTAGTTTCGCCAACTTCTATTAAAAGTTTATATACAACTTCTTAGGTGTTATAGTACCACTTATAGTAATAATGCGAACAAAAAGCCTTTCTATAAAAGGAAGAAAAACATATCTATGTTTTACCTAGACGCCTAAATGTAAGAAGGCATTCTAAGACCTTAAAGATGCTTTTACTAAAGTACCTATTCTAGCTTATTTTATACTAGAATAATAACTCTATTTTAAAACTAACTCCTTAGACCACGTTAATATAGGCGTCCTCTCCCAGATAGGCAATAACAGCCTCCTCCACCTAGTTATATTCTACTCGTTTAAGCTTATACTATAAGAATATAACTATAAGATCTATAATAAAGAACTCCTTGCTATTATATAAGTGTTTAAGGAATTCTAACTAGAACTCTTTTTAGTAGAACCTAACTAGCTAACTAAAGTCCTTATAGACCATTGTAACCTTAAATACTTTATAACTATAAAATAGCTAAATTAACGCTAAGCACGCTAGAATAAGTTTCTCTCTAGTTTTAACTTTAAAATTGTATATAGGCTAGGAGTATAAGGTACTAAGCCTAATAGCCTAACACGCCGCTCGCAAGATCTTCCTTAGTCTAAAAATAACCCCTATAACCAGTTCTAACAACAGACAATCCTAAAGGCACGAAATTTGGCCCTAGGCATACTACCTACAATAGAGCCAACTATACCTTAGCTTTATATAACAGAACTAAAGTTACCTCCCAAAATTAACAAGCTTATTACCACAGTATATGATACCTCTATTAACCCATTACTGTACTAACTTATTACTGTAAAGACCGCTAGCACCTATATAATGCCTACTAACCTCTAAAGCTTAGGCCAGATTAATATAGCAGCCTTAGAAGTAAAAAAGAACAGGCTCTATTATAAAGGCCGCCTATTTATTTCCAACTTAGAAAATCTACAACAGCAACTAATCTAAATGGCTTATAACCTCTAATTAAGCGGCTACCTAGGTAAAGGAGGAATCTATAAGCTTCTTAGGTAATACTACTTTTAGCCTAAAATAATAGACTTAGTTAAATACTTTATAGGCGCCTACTATGGTTATAAGCACGCTAAGGCCTTTAATATAAAGTACTAAGGACTACTATACCCTCTACTAGTACCTATATAATAATAGGCAGATATTGCTATTAATTTTATTATTAACCTACCACCCTATAAATAACAGGGCCGTACCTATAAGAATATCCTTATAATAATATACTAACTTATAAAAGAGCGCCACTACGTCCCAACCAAAGGCGTAGCCGTTAGCAATATTACTAACGCCTTCCTCTATAAAGTTTACCAATTATATGGGTTACCTAATTCAATTACGTCCAACTGAGGCATATAGTTTAACTCTAATATATAGAGACGAATCTGCCAACACCTTAGTATCTCTATTAAGATATCCACATCCTTCTACTACAAAACCGCTGGATAACTAGAAAACGCTAATATTAGTATAAAAGCGTACCTATAATAGGTAGTTGCCTATAGTTAAAATAACTAGGTAGATTACCTTCTACTAGGTAAATTTGTAGTAAATAACTATATCTTAACCACTATAGGACTTATACCGTTCTTTGCAAATAAGGATTATTACCCCTAATCTGGCATAGAGCTACCAGAACCTATTAAAAAGAAATTGCTATATAAAAAACGCCTTAAGATGCTACTTACTAACCAGTATACAGACTGTATAAAAAATCTACTCAACTACTATAAGGGAGAAATGGCCTAGGCTTAAGCAAAGTAGGCCTACTTCGCCAACTATTATAAAACGCCACTACTAGAGATACATGTTGGTGACTGGGTATGGCTAAATATATATCATATCTCTACACAGAGGCCTATAAAGTCACTTAATTATAAGAACCTTAGCCCCTACCTAATTAAATAAGTTATTAATAGGGGAGCCGTATATAAGCTAGAGCTCCTACCTACCCTAGCCACCCGCGGGATATAGCCTATATTTTACCCATAGCTACTATACCTTTACTAGCCTAACCCCCTACTGGGATAGATATAGTCTAAACCCCCACTAGTACTAATCCAAGATGAGAACGAAGACGAGAACTATAAAGAATGGACCGTTAAACAAATCATTAACTCTAAATACTTTAGCAAAGGCAGAGGATGGCGGCTCTACTACAGAGCTATCTACATAGGATTCAACATAGATTAGCCAGAATGGCAACTATAGGAAGACTTAAAAAATGCAAAGGACCTAATCAGCGATTTTTACTACGCGAACCCACAGAAACCGGGCTTAAGCAGAGATTTTGTACCTAATCCTCTATAGAAGCCCTTATAAAGTTAAACCGTTGTATATTACTACGTAAGGGCAAATTACCGTTAGATTACCGCAGATTGCTATTATATAATGGCAAAATGCAATTACATAACCGGAATATTAATGAGATGTCCAGGAACTTTAATTAGCGGTTAAAGTTGTCTAATTAGTTAAATTCTTAGGTGCCAAGCCTTATCACATAACGTTGTTTTAAGCCCTTAGCAATACCCCCTTACTTTTCCTTCTCTATACCTTAAATATCCCTTCTATATATACATAGCAACTACAGCGCCGCTAGAGCTCCGCCTCTATAAGAGGGGGGGTAGTGTTACGGAACCCCACCATAGGGGCCTCCATAGGAGAGCCCCGTGCTCTTATGTACACCTCGCGTACAGCTTACGTCAGCTACGCGTAGGTATATCACCTCCTTACGCCCTTGACCCTTACGATCGATCGCGCAACGTCTTGTAGACTCCCCGAATACATACGTTCTGTAGCCATTGCCCCCATCCCATAACATAGGAGAACACTTTAATAAGTTTATTATAGCATATCTTAATATTATTATTATTTACTTAATAAACGAACAAGAACATAGAGAATATGTTAAGTGGGTCTTAAAGAGACTATAAGAAGAAAAGATACTAGTAGCAATTAAGAAATATAAGTTCATTACTAAGAAGATAGATTTTATTAGATTTATTATTAAGCTAGGCAAAATAAGTATAGACCTAAAGAAAGTAGAAGCTATGGTAAGTTGGTAAGAACTAGAGAATATTACGTAGTTAATATTGTTTTTAGGGTTTTATAACTACTATAGAAGGTTTATAGCATAATAGTTAAAAAGTATTAAGCCATTTATAAGACTTATAAAAAAGGAGGAACTATAGATATAGGGTAATAAGCAAAAAAAACTGTTTTAAGAACTTAAGCAGTTGTTTACCCAGGATCCAATCCTTAAGATATATTAACCGCAGCTAAATATAGTAGTAGAAACAGACGCGTTAGACTTTATACTAGAAGCGTATTTACTATAAAAGTATAAAAACGCATAGCATCTAGTAGTATACTATAGTCGAAAAATAACCCCGCCAGAGTTAAACTATAATATCTATAATAAGGAGTTACTAGGCATAGTCGCAGCACTTAAAAAATAGAGAGTATTCTTTTAAGGTATAGAGAAACTATTTATGGTTAAAACGGATTATAAAAATCTAACGGGATTTCTAATAACAAAAGAACTAAATAGAAGACAAGTTAGATGGGCAGAGATACTTATAGAGTATTACTTTAAAATTTAGCATACTAAAGGTACTAAAAATGCAAGAGCGGATATACTTAGCAGAAAGGCAGAATTACAAAGCGAAGAAAAGCCATTAGGGGCTATATTACGCAAAGATAAAGATAGATTAATTAGGTATAATTATCCTAAGATTATAGCAACTAGAAAAGAAAGCCAGACTTATAAGATACCTAAGAGTATATAGTTATAAAAGATCTAAGAAGTATAGAATAAGGATTTAGAGTTAGAGCAGTATAAGCACTAAGAGGCTACGTATATGCCAAGAACAGTCACAGAAGAGTTTATAAGAGAATTCTATAAGGGAATAGCTTAAGGATATAACGGAGCTATAGGCTTAGTATTAAGACTTTAAAAGAAGTATATTATTTAAGGAATTTAGGGAATAGTAAGACAAGTTATAAAAAAGTATCTAGATTATTAGAGAAATAAACCAATAAGGCATAAGCCGTACAGAGGGCTATAACCTATTAAAGTACTAGAAAGACTATAGGAGGTTATATTATAGGACTTTATTATAAAGCTACTAAAGTTAAAAGATCCTATTACTAGATAAGATCACGATATAATCTTAGTAATAGTAGATAAGCTAACTAAGTAGGGCTACTTTATAGCATATATAGAAGAAATATTAGAAGAAGATATAGCTAGAATCTATATTAAAGAAGTATTTATAAGACATGGAGTACTAATAAAGGTAATATTAGACAGAGATCTAAGATTTACAGCAGCCTTTTAGGAGGTATTCTTAGCCAAATAAGGGGTTTGGGCAGTAATGTTAATAGTATATTACCTATAAACAGATAGATAAACAGAAAGACTAAACTAAACGTTAGAACAGTACTTAAGGCATTATATTAATCACGTATAGAATAATTAGGTATTGTTATTACCAGTTACACAGTTTATATATAATGCTATACTATAGGAAGGGATAGGCACGTTACCTTTTAAAGCAAACTATAGATATGAGCCAAGAATATTATTATTACTATAATAAGTAAAGAAAATAAGTAGTATAGCTAAAGAAAGAATGGAGAACTTAATAAATCTTTATAATTACCTTAAAGAAATAGCTAAACTAGTACAGGTAAGAATAAAAAAGTACTATAATACTAAGAGATCTAAGGGACCAGATCTTAAGGAGGGAGATAAAGTATGGCTACTATATAAAAATTTTAAGAGTTAACAACTAAGCAAGAAGTTAGGCTATATTAAACTAGGACCGTTTATAGTTATAATAAAGATCTTAGAAGTTATATATAGACTTAACTTACTAGAGAAAATAAAGATCTACCCTATATAGCATATTATAATATTAGAGCCAGTATATAGGAGTGTTAAGCTACCAGTCTATAAGGCAGATATATATAGAGGATAAGAGAAAGACAAATGGGAAGTTTTAAAGATTATTAGTTATAAGTACGTTAATAATAAAACATGGTATAAAGTAAAGTGGATAGGCTATAATAAGACTACCTAGGAACCACTAAATAACTTAAAAAACGCTATAAGAAAGGTATAGGAGTATTAAAAGAGAAAGGGTTAGGCAGTATTAATAAAGGAGGATTACTAAAAAATAAGTTACCTAAGAGGGACCCAAGAAGAGCACCTGCTAAGGTATTTGGAGTTATTTTCCTCTCTAAAGGAAGAGAATCTATTCTTTTATCACCAAGTTCCTAAAGGCCTTATTCTATAAGTTTCCACTTTTTAGAATAAACCTTTTTATAAACCTTCTCTAGACAAAGCAGCTAAGTAGGCGCAGCAATATAAGCCTTTAAGGCCCTCTGCTTAGCATTATAAAATTATTCTAAATTAGCTTACTATTAAGTTTTATAGCGGCAGATTAAACCTAAGACCTTAGTAGTAATTAATGAGGGTACTTAAAGGCTATTAAGAGTAATAGGACGCATATACTTAGCGTTAGAGACTAAGCAAATATCGCAGAATGACTAAATATTTGCTATAGTGCACTCTAAGTAGAAAGAGGGTTGCTAAAATAAAGGATTTGCTAACGTAATATAAACTAACCCCTCTTTCGCATAACGAGAACATAGAGATAGCATTATCTTACTAAGAGATAGTATAGAAGCAACAGTATAAGTATAGCGTTGTGCTTATAAAGAAGAAGGAGCTTTAGGTATAATAAGTAAAGATATTAACTAAATTAATTAAGCGGATATTACACCTCTAGTAGACGACTTAGAGATATTAAGAATCTTTAAGGACAAAGATAAAGAGGAGGGAGATAGTATTACAGACGCTTTAAGTACAATGTTATAACTACTTAGATAAGAGTTAGAAGAAGCTAGTTGGTTAGTAAGGACACGGTCTAGGATAGAACTAGTAGAACTATATAACAAGGAATAGTAACTAAGGTTATATATAGAGTACAAACAGAACGTATGTATAATATATATATAACATACCTTACGTATAAGGAGGGTTTCTTAGGAGTACGGATATATATTTAAAGGACTATAGTCTCTACCTAGATAGTTCCTTTCCTTATAGTAAATCTTAAAATATAATTAGAGTTAATCTGTTAGGCAACTACTCTACTAGTTGTTTTTACTATTATATTATTAACTTCCTGTTTACCTACACACCTAGCCTATTAGTAAGTCTACCATGGTATTTCCTATAAGGCTTTGTTATAATAAGCATATAAAGAATCGTACTATTAGCTACTAGTACTAGATGGCCATAGCAGCTATATAAACCCCAAATTTAATTAGTTCTGCTTAGATTACTAAATTATTATTATTTATATATTAGTGCACTTATCGCATTTACTACAGCCACTAGATATAGGCTGTTTTTTAACGCTTAAGTAGGTATATAGACGCAGCGTTAAATAGATTATATACCGCGGCATTAACTATATTAATAAGCATAAATATCTACTACTGTATATGTAGGCTAGGCAGCTAGCACTATATTAGAATAATATACAGGCAGGATTTATAGCTACTAGGCTAGTTCTATATAGCCCTAATTATGTACTAGAACTGTAACAGACTACTAATACTAGCCGAGCTACAAGACTGTAGCCTAGAAGGCTCCAAGACAGCGTCAGCACTACCCTTATATATCTTGTATTTCTTACTACCTGTATCTGTTATCTGTACTTAATCTTATATATATATTACACCTAATTTCTATAGATTTACAATTAAGTTGTTTACTTAATTCTCCCATACTGTAAAGCTTATAGTTATGACCCCGGATTGCACTACCTGCTAACCAATCAAATACTACCTTATTTAAGAAGTCACTACTTTTACTACCTTTGCAGTGTCTTGAGCTTCTTTACCTACTAAATAAACGGATGAATTGTACCTAACAGACGGACGAACTAACGAATTAAAAACGTTAAAATAAGGTTTCGCTAAGACGCTAACCTAGACCCTGCCTAACCTGTTAAAATTCTAAAAATAACGACCAATACAAACGAGTCTTTATCTAAAATTAACCTCATCCTTAACCAGCCATCTGATTGGCTTTAATGGTTCTTTATTATTTAAGATACTGCTAAAATAAACAAGGTATGGCAGTATATTAACCCATTAAAGAAGAAAGACAAGCTTCTAAGTCTAGAACCACTAAAGCGACCTATACCTGCGGATGTACTTCCTGCAGCTATATTAATAGCACAGCTAGACTAAACCTAGCTTACTGTATATAACTAAATCTACGCAGAGTACAAGGACGACCTCCATATACACTAGAAGAAAGAGCAGGCTATAAGTAATATTAGTAACTATATTATTTGATTAACATCGGCGGCCTACCTTCCGCTTATTAACGGCCTTAATATAGTATACAAACAGCTTTAAGCACTTAAGAAAGCACTTACCCCTACTATATTAGGTTAAAAGCATAACGTCCTTAATTAATATATAGCTCTTAAAGCCTACAACAAAAAGCAGAGCATTGAAAAATGGTTAAACAGCTAGAGGAACGTCTATAAGTAGGCAGAACAATTGGAGCTATTAGACGTCCAGAGATTCAGACCCTACTATAATTTGATATAAGCTATTAAACCCATCTCTTCTAGTTTTATAGGAGCGCTAAAAGTAGACCTTATTAGAAAAGAACGGAAGGACGAAGAGGCCCTATCCATTATTGACCTTATTAAGGAATTTAAGGAGCACTACCGCATGTAGCAAGTATCATCCTCTTCTACCTCGACTGCTAATAACTCTGCATTTATAACTCTTTAAAACAATTCCAATTCCAATTTAGACTCTAATGTTAATTCTAATTCCAACGGCAATTTAAATTTAAATTTAAGATGGCGTAAGGAATGTATATACGGTATTGTATATTAATTTAGTGACTGCTATTATATCGCCGTATATAAATGCCCTTAAGGATGGAGACTAAGGGCAGACATCCAGAAGAAGGTAGATAAAACGATCTTATCTACACCTTGGATTAAGCGCGCTGTTAACCACATCTAAAAAAGAGAATAGGAACGTCAGGAAAACGGGAAGTGGCGCAGGAAATTTAGTTTCGCTAAAAGTGTTTTTAGGGCCCGGGGCCAGCTTTCCGTCATATTAGCCAACCCCCTACAAGGGGGCTACCTGAGCGGGCTGCCGCGCCCACCCTGCAAGTTTTGTGACATTTTAGTAGTATCCACACTATTTTCTTAGAATATTACTATATTGCCACCAAACTT
>Ga0307507_10004875_pt1 | contig 23000 bp, 7 predicted proteins | sample 7_EM_MG_FD_207223 | JGI IMG/M metagenome (GOLD analysis project Ga0307507, IMG submission 207223) | Populus trichocarpa ectomycorrhiza microbial communities from riparian zone in the Pacific Northwest, United States - 7_EM | ecosystem: Host-associated > Plants > Roots > Unclassified | place...
TAGTAATGGAAACAGGTATTTAGATATTTAATAAGACATACAAGGAGACATACAAGGTAAGGAGCGGGGTATTAAGACATAGGGTTCTAGACTTGAAGCCAGTATCAAGATGGTAGTAAGGAAATACGATCCAGTTCGACACTTATTTAACTGTTTTATATCTTTCTTATTAAGGTTAATTACCTAGGCGGTAAAGAATAAATTAAATAAGGCTTCTAGCTAACACACTAAAGCGATATATACACCTCTAGCACGTTAAGTAATATACTAGTCCTTTAGAATTAAGGTTCTTATAGCTCCTCTTAATCCTATACTTATAGCAAGCTTGGTGCTAATTATACTAAGGTTTATATATTGTTGTTTCTAAGTAAGCGTAATGCTCCCATTAGTTAGTAGCTGAATAACTCCACCATTAAACTTAATGGGTGTATTGACGGTAAGTTATTCCCGTTCCTTAGCCATAAACTTGGCCTTATATAGCTCGTTTTACTCTGCGTTTATAAAGGTCTTATCTACCAGGAATAGAGTATTGTTAGTTTATAGGCCTATAATACTAAAGGGTTCGTTACTCTGTAAGAGGCAGGGGTTATACGTAGACTGGTCCATATATAACTATTAGATGTGATATAAGTGATATATTTTAAACCAATAGTTACCGGCTTCTAGTACTCTATAGAGTGGTTTTATAACCTTTAGAACAGAGGCCTCGTTAATCCCAAGTTGCTTAATTAGCTTATGCGGAGGTTATACGTAGAACTCTTAATTTAGTATAGTGGTTGATTGTATATAGGCCTGTAAAATATCTCAGAGGTAAAGTCGTGCCTATAGAAGCTTTATAGCGGCGATATAGAGAATTAGTCATTAGCTGACTTATTAAATAGTTAGTAATTAAATAAGAACCAGTTCCTTTTCTAAGTTGTTATAAGCTTACACGACTAGTTGGGATTTCTTAAAGGCTTTATTAGTGCCTTTATTCTTAATCTTGTTAACAAATTATAAGTTAAAGAGTTATACGCCTTATAGTATATCCATAAGTCTTATAATCTCGAAAACTCCCTTCTTAAGTAGACCAGTAAGCTTCTTCTATTAAAAGGCGCTAAATTGGGTACTAAATTGACTATTATCCTGTAGGTAGATGGTGATATTAGTCATAGCTATAAGTAGAGGGTATTTACAAGGACGTCCTCTACCTCGTTTTAAGGGTTGTTGTTAAGCTTTAGTAGGTCTCTCTAAGACAATTTTAGAAAGGGCTAACCTAAGTAGAGGTTTAGGTGGCGATTCTAGTCTGATAATTTGCTCCTACAATTTAGTTGCTTAAAGGTAGGGTTTTACGACTATAGATTGGAAGGCTGTAGGTCCGCTAGACAGCTTAACGGTGTATGTTTTACCCTTAATGGTAAGTAAGGTAAATGGCCCGTCCTAATAGCTACTTTGGCCAGTGTTTCCTTCTCTTTAGACCAAAACGGGTGAGTTTAGTGGGAGATCATAAATCGTATTAGTATTAGGTCCATTTTGTATATTTAGCATATTAGCGATCTATCGTTTAGCTTATAGCTTCCATATCTCTACCATAGCCTTTTTAATTATGGCAGCGCGTTATATAACAGTGGGGGATAGTGCATTGGATTTAACTATTTAGGGATAGGCTCTAAAGACTAGAAGTATAGGAACTAGTCCTTTAGGGCCAGCTAAATTGTTAATTACTTTAAACGCTATTTAGAGTCCTATCTCCTTATTAATATTGGGGATTTTAGTTATAATAATCTAGTAGGCTTGCTGTAATGGACTATAGTAGCGCTTTACCATTTTAATGGAGTTATATGCTTTAACCGGTACTCCCTTTATACTAATTCCTATAATAGTGGCGTATTGCTTGAATTTCTTACTAACGAAGTTCTTTCTGGCGTTGTGGGTAATTAGGTCTGGTGGCCCTAGGTAAATATTAATCTAGCACATCCGTAGAACGTCCTATGTATATTTAGCGCTGATGTCTTGTAGCTATCTACCAGCTTAGAATCGCGTTCCTTTATTAATAATATATAGGAGGGGTAATTCGCTGATATATATAATATTAACGATAATATTATAGTTAAAATTAATATTGTCTTATAGGGTAAAGCGGAATCTGCCTAGTAATTTACTAAACTTCTAACAGTAGTGGCAGAACTTGGTTAGTTGCTTAATGGCCATTCTATTAGTTTTATGGCCAGTATAGTAGAGTAGCTTTTACAATTTCTTAACTAAGGGATGTCTAAATTGGTAATGTAGGCGCCGTAGCTCTATATTTATTAAGTAGCAGGGGTTCGCGTTAAAGGATTTAGATAAATATAACTATAGTAATAAGCTCTATAGGAGAAATGGGTGGCCAAACTGTCGCACTACTAGCACTTTTTTGGTGTAAGTAATAACAACATTTCTAAGGTTGTTATAGTAGATTTAGAGTCTATTTATATCCGCTAAACAGAGCAAGAAGGGGGTATCTGTATAAATAATATAAAACTATATCTTGCCTATAGGGGTAACAACATCTGTAGTTTTAATGGAGGTAGCAATTCTAATACTAAACTGCACATTAACTTGTCCTTTAGTTAAGGTATTAAGTCTTACAGATTAGTCCGCGTTCTATAGTGCCTGGAATTGTCTATAACCGGCTATAGACTTCTTTAATGTACTGGTATTAATTATAATTCCTATAAATACTGTAGAAGTATAGCATAAAGCGGCGGTTGTTATATTGTAGTTAAACGGGTTAGTTTCCGTAGTAGGTTTCATAAAGGTTATAGTAAGTAAGTAAGCGTAAGCCTTATTAGCTAGTTCTATACTTATAGAGGTTGCTTTGTCTGTAGTAAGAGTCCTAAATAATATAAGGTAGTAGCTGTTAGGGTCTTCTAATTCTTCCTCACTATTATTATTATTAGTGTTTTTGTCAGTCTCTGTGTCTAGTATAAGAGCTTTAAAAGTCTTATTACGCTCATTATTGTCGTCTCCTTTATAGTAGATAGTGTATTGTCTAAAGCGTTCTTTAAAGTTACCGTTGCGGCCCTTATTATTGTTAAAACGTCTTTTATACTTATCTCTAGAACGGTTCTGCTCCTCCTCTATATGTTTCTATAAGTGGCAGGTCTCCTTTTGGCAAATATAGTACTTGGCCTTTATGGATCTAATGGTATTTTATCTATAGAAGCGGGTTCGGTTACGGTTGTTATAGATGTTATGGCGGTATATATAATCCGTAAAGTAGGCTCCTTAAGACGGTCTTATTAAGGCCTAAAAAGGGTGTTCCTTCTCCTATATAACTATAGAAGATTATAACTTACTAATTAACTAGGAGAGGTCTTTAGAAGGGTTAGAAATGGTAATACAGCATACTAGTACTCCTTAGCAAGCGGTAACTAGCTTATTTATAAGGAAGAGGTCTATATAAAACTCTAGGTGTAATCTATAGCAATATTTTAGGAGCTTATTAAGGAGTAGTTAAAAACTCTAATAGATTTGCTTATTAGGGTTCTCATTAATAATTTCTTAAAAGTTGGTGGCGTTCTATTTAGTAAAATTTCTCCAATAGTACTCTGGTCCTTTAAAGAAGTAACGCATGTAGTTATATGCCTTAGTAAATGATCTAGTTAAAAGGCTGCTATTATAGTAGTGATCCTAAGTAAGTCCCTTTAGCATAGTTAGGAATGTAGTTATATAGCCTTTAGGAGGTAGACCAGCTCTCTTATAGATATCATAGAAGATAGTTAACTTAAAGTTAAAGCTATTACTCACTCTATCGTACTTCTGGTTGTCTGTGTAGATCTTAGTAATAGTAGCTGCCTCTTTGCTATACATAGGCAGGTGCATAGTAGGGTCGGTATTAGCAGTACTAGGGTGAAGATACTGTGCAGAAGGAGTACTAGGTAGGGTAGGAGCAGTTACTAAAGGGAGGGTAGAGGTAGTTACCATAGGCAATAATTGCTGATTCTGCGTCTATAGGAGTTAAGTAAGGAGGGTAAGTAGTTGATTTTGGGTAGAGGTAGATACAGCTTGCTATTAGGTAGCAGTTAGTGCAGTTTGCTAGGGTATAGATGCAACAGCTAGTTAAGGTGTTATAGGGGTAGGTATTTACGTTCTAGGTGTTGTAGCCGTAGCTATAGGCTGAATCATAGGCGTTGGAGGTAGTGGAGGTAGTTAATAGTTTACAGGCGTCGGTACCGTATAGGAAGGTAGTGGGCTATAGGGGGGGGGTTATAGGAACTAAAGAGGTTATAACTGATAGGGTTATAGCTTGATTTAATATTAGAGCTGTTTATATTAAGTTAAGTTATTCTTGTAGTGCCACTATAATTATAGGGCTGACTTCCTTAAGAGCTCCTATAATTTCCTTATCTGTCTATTTATAAGGTTCCTCTTCTGTAAGGACATTATATAGAACATTATAAAGTGGGTATCTGTTGCTGTGTGTGGCGATATATACTCCTCTTTGGAGTAGGTAAGTATGGAGCTTTGCTCTAGTAATAGAGCGTATCTTTCTAAAGTCCTTAATGGTAAAGCCTTTAAATTCTTCTTGGAATAGCGACCGTAGTGTATAATCTATAAAGTTCTTATATGTATACTTATAGATTTTCATTTCTATATATTCTTCCAGGTCTTCCTCTGAGGCAGTTGCTATATTAATCCTGTAACTATATCTGGCGATTCTTTCCTTCTATTTAGGATCTATCTTGTTGTTTAAAGTAGTATACTAGTCCTTGTATATGTTGTAGTTTAAGGTTAAGGTTAAGGTTGAGGTTGAGGTTGAGGTCGTTAAGGTAAGGGTGTTAAGGTAAGGGTGTTAAGGTAAGGGTGTTAAGGTAAGGGTATTTAGGTATATACGTTCTTTACAGCCGTTGGGCCTATAAAGTATTCTTAGCAAGACTGCGATTCTCTCAGCGATCTGTTATATTGGCTGTAAGGCCAGTACAAATTCTCTTAAGCTTAAGGGAGGTCGTAATCTTCTCTAAGTAAAGATATAATTCTCTAGACGATCTGACGCGTTAGCAGTTAAGCTAATACATGGTCTTAAGCTTTGAGGGTGATATAGCTTTCTCCTTTAACTAAAATAGACAAGGCTAGGCGATCCGTGTACTATTTCTAGTACGGTTCTTAAGCTCTAGCTTATTGCGTATTTCCTGATCTATATGTCTACTGATTAGTGTCGGTATACTTGCTTTATTAACGTGCACGAATATCACTGTATTGCGATACGTATGCGGTGTTGAAGTTGGTAGTTATTAATGTCTAGAAGTAAGGGGTTGCTCCAAGGTCAGGTTAGCTAGCCTCGCTTCGTGGTCTCGTGACCACGTCACATGACTAACATTCCGACAGTGTCCGTTTCTAGCATTAATTTAAGGTCTGGGTTATAGTAATAAAGGATTAAAGAAAAAATAAGCCGCTCTTTTAACTCTTTAAAGGCTCCTATATAGTTACTATTAAAGATAAAAGGCGTGTCTTTCCGGGTAAGTTATATAAGAGGCTTAGCCATAACTCTATAGTCATGGGTAAACCGGTAGTAGAAGTTATAAAAACTAAAGAAGGACTAGATCCCCTTTATAGTATAAGGGGGTTTCTAGTTACGGATTGCTTTAACCTTCTTAAGATTAACCTTAAATCCTTCTATAGTAACAATAAACCTAAGGTACTTTATACGTTTTACTCCGAATTTGCATTTCTTAATATTAACTTATAAGCCCGCATTCTGTAGTCTCTCTAGGACCTTCTTTACATGCACTTTATGCTTAAGTTTATCATCTAAGTATATAAGGATATTGTCTAGGTATGCTGTGCAGAACTCATTAAGGCAGTTAAAAAGGATATTATTTATATACCTTTGGTATATAGCCGGCCCATTTATTAGTCTAAAAGGAAGGATTCTGCATTTATAGGACCTATAATAGGTATGGAATATTATTAAATCTTTAGATGTAGGGTCTATTCTAATTTAGTAGAAAGCTTAGCAGATATTAAGTTTAGTAAAGATCTTTGCCCGGCTTAGATATGCAAGGGTCTTGTTAATTAAAGGAATAGAATACTAATCCTTTTAAGTAATAGCGTTTAGCTTCTAATCGTTAATATAAAAATTAAGGCCTCTATTAGGCTTTTTTATAAACAGGATAGGAGAAGTAAAAGGGGCTTAGATTAGCTTAATAAACCCTTTATTAAGGTTATTAATTAAGTACTACTTTATTACTTTTAGATTATCTATTAATTATTAATAGAGGGGGCTATATTCTAGCAAGTTATTGGCTTCTAATTAAATCTTATAATTATATGTCTGGTAAGGAGGTAACCCGTCTAAAGCCGCCTTTAAGAATGCATTCTTGTATCCCGCATAGGTAGTAGGGAGAAGGCATTTAACTAGCTCCTTATTAGTTTCCTTAGCTATTTTTTCTTCCCTCTTATTAATAATCTGGTTAATTTTATATAAGCTAGTTATAAAGACCTTATTATCCCTCCTATACATATTAAAGTGGAATACTATAGCGCTAATTGCAGCGATATCTACCGTAGGGGGGTTGTGTGGCAATGGGGGTATATAGGACCTTAGGGGCTTCTGGGGTAAAGGCGTTATTATTACTCCTTTTAGTTCCTATTGTATCTTTTAAAGGTTATCCCTTATATCCTATTAGTATGTTTTCTTCCACATTAGTTAGATTTACGTAATTTAGATATTATCTACATTGCTATCTGTCCTACTACCATATATAGAGTTTTTGTTAACCATAGCGCTCCAGGGGAGTATCTTTGTTGGTATAAAAAAGTTCCTTCCGGCCTTATAACGGGCATCTTCTTAGGCGAAGGCTAGGTTGCGGTCCCTAACATCCTACTAATAGGTAGGGTCAGCCTTTACAGCTAGTATCTTACGGTTAGTTTAGATTTCCCTAATATATAAGGGTAATTTCGGTCTATCCTTTAGCTAGATAAACTGTCTTTATTATATATTCAGCTAAATATTAAAATAGGATATCCATTTTCGGCCAAGGATTATATTATAGGACCCTAGGTCTAGGATATAAAAGGGGATACTATACTAGCGTTATCCATTAAAAGCGACATGCAACTTTAAAATATAGGTAACCGGCTTACCGGCTTAACCATTATAGCCTCTTATTTAGATAGGCTTCTCTAGTCTAGTAGCTTTTATATTTAGAAACTTAGTAATATTATTTGCATAGGCAGTATTTATAAAGGCAAAGCTATTTGCTCTAGTGTTAATAAGGGCGGTTATGTTAACTCTATATCTATTTTAAGATACTATGCATAAAACTATAAAGTATTTTCTACCCATTAACTAACTTAGATTAATCTCTTTAAGATTAATAGGGTACCCTAGGGGGGAGTCTTTCCCTAAGGTTCTCCTTTTCCTAACTTATTAGACGTTTCTCCTTCCTCTATCTCTTTAATATTGCCTATATCCCTTAGCTCTGGGCAAGATAAAACAAAGTAACCCTCCTTATTACAGTTATAGCACGTGGCCAACGCGGGGTCAATTAGGGTATTGCAATAAGTACTAGTTAAGGGCGTGGTATATAGCTAGTTAGGTAAGGCTCGCCGGTGCGTAGTTATAACTGCTTTTAGTGCAAAAGCAGTTATAGCTTGTCTTCCTACTCTAGCTTCTATAGGTGTGGCTAGCGAGTTCTAATTACTATATAGTCGCTTCTGCTAATTAGGGCGCGCGTTAATCCGCTTCAGTTCTGCGTCTAAAGATAGGTAATAAGCTATAAGTCTTTTATAAGTCGGTAGGTTATCTAAGGTTACAGCAATCTTTTCTTATAGCCAGATTGTTAGCCTATTATATAGGTCCAAACGGTAGTTCTTAAGGGGAACCTAGCCTTCTCCCATAAGGTGTAGGAATTAAGTCTGGAATTTAGTAAAGGGTTAGTTTGGTTTTATTATTAGGCGATTATAGTTATACCAGGCATCCCATACTTTGTTTAGGTTAATATAGATAGCAGCTAGGTGCCATATTATCTTGTTAATAGATATAAATTAGATAGGGGAATCGTCCTTAAACTTGGCTTAAAGGTGCCATTAGGCGTCCCCTGTGGTTTAACCAAAGAGGTAGAGCATTTTGGCTTCTTTAGAAAGGAAATAGTTATAGTTAACACGGAGCTTTCCTCATACTTAAATCCTCTAATTCTTAAAGGTAGGGTCTATCCCATTAGACAGTAGTTAGGGGTTAGGGAGCTTAACGGACTTTAACTGTTTTATTATTATATCCGTACTCCCTAGTATATTATATTCAGTTAAGTAAATAGGATGGCTAGGACTTCTGGAAGGGGGAGCTAAGCTTTATAGGGCTATAAGGCTGTCTAGGATCTCTTATAGGGTCTCCTATATGCTTTAAGCTTAGAGACGGTTGGCTTTCTAATTAGCCATCAGGGCACGAATCTGTTTATATACGTCTATACTATTATCATTATCCTTAATTTTAGATCCTAGTTAAATCTTATATTCTTCTTGGGTTAGGGTAGCTCTTTTGGATAAGCTTGCTTTAGGTGCCATTATTAGCTTCCTAGGGTTTATTAGAATTATACAATTTGGTTTTAATTTTGGAGGTACAGGTCCAATCCTGTCTGGCTTATAGGGGGGGATATTATTAAGGCCTTCCCAGGCAATATAGAGTTATTTTGGTATCTAAGTATAGCGCGTTAACGCGTTGTTGCAGACGAAGTTTCTTTTAGGGTGGGATATTATTAAGGCCTTCCCAGGCAATATAGGGTGAGCTTAGTATAATATTACAGCTTATATAAATGCCTCTGAACCGAAGCTTATAGAATGCTGTATTACAAAGATACTAAGCTAAGGAGAAGAGGAGAGGTATGTACAGGAGGTAGAGACGTAACATATACGCGTTAGGACGCCAAGTCCTTAGCCGAACCCCTGACTAGGCTCCTTGTCCAGGTTACGCGTTACGGTGCCGTAACAGTAAACTTTAAGGGTAAATTAATTAACAGAGCTTCTAAGGACAAAGCTTCTATAGCTCCTCCTATCTTATCTAAAATAGAAGGGAAGAAAGATACCCCAATATGCTATTATAGAGATATTTACTAGTTCTAAGGTTGTCCTTATATTGACGAATTAACTTAACTAAAGAATTGGAAACTAGATAAAGCCATAGCTAAGAAGGTTAAGGAAAGGATTGCTAGCGTACCAGATTAGATTAAGTCAAAAATTAAAAAGCTAAGGTAGTAGGCTTTAGAAAAGGAACTTATAAAGGAACCTATTAGTGGCCTTTTAATACGCTAAGCAGACGTCTAGAACGTAGGAACTAATTACCCACTATAAGACAGCGTAATCCTTAATAGCGCAACTATTACACACGTTATTAACGATCGATCGAGGTTTATTAGTAAGCTTTGGCTAAGTAAGGACGTTATGTATACTAGCACGGATATAGCTCTAATTAAGGGTATAGAAATAGTAGCGATTACAATCTAGACACTATTGGGTCGTAGGAAGATTTTACTAGCTCAGGCAGCGTATATACCGGATTTCCATACAAATTTAGCCCGCTTAATAAAGTTTAATAATAAGAATATATAGTGGGACAATAGAAGGAACTTACTATACAAGAACGACTTTAAGACATTTGCCTATTGCGAGTGCCATTGCAATTAATTAACGCTTAAGTATAACGAACCACGACTAAGGACCTTAAGCAAGGCCTTATTAGACACTATTCCTAATTAAAAAGGACTTTAGAAGAGCTTAGATAAGCTTAACAAGATTTTAGATAAATTTTAAAAGAATATTAGTAGAAATTAATAGGTGGATTTTAATAGAAATTAAAACTAAGAGACCGATTAAGAAGAGCTTGGTCCTTAAGACAATAATATAATTAGCCTATAAACCTTAAAGGACGATTTCTTACCAGAGCTTCCTACCCTAGATTTAACCTTAAAACCTACCCTAGTACCTACCCCAGAGCCTCCTACCCTAGATAATACCCCAGTAGGGCCTTCTAGGCCTTTGGTATAAAGAACGACGCGTCTAGAAGTAGCTCCTAAAGAGCAGGCGCGTAAGATCTACCGCATCTATACCAATGATATTATAGCGATCTGCCGCAAAGAGAATATTACCAGACCTTAATAGAAGCTTTAGCTCTGCTAAAATTCCTATATTAATAAGATCGATTAAAGCTTTATAGGCAGTTTGGCTTATTTACACCATCTCCTTATTTATTAGTTTAATACTATGCTAAGACTTATAATATAGCTTTGATCTATAAGTCAGTTTAAAGCTAAGGGAGTATGTCGACCTAAATCGGACTTCTTTACCACTATTGTACTACTATCTAACGACCTAGATCGTCTATACGAGCTTTGTCTTAGGCGTCTCTTAACTTATAACTAAATATCTTATTAAATATCTTATTAAATATCTTATTACCTATTTCTATTATCAATTACTAACTAATTGACAACTACGTCGTTAGTCTATTTATTACCTACCCATATATATAGAGAGCTTTTAGAGCCCTCTTTAATAAACAGTGTTTTCGTTCTGCATTGTCCGTTTAACAATTACCCTCTCCCTACTCTCCCCCCCTAATATTCCTGTCAAAACCTAAATCTAAATCAAGTGCCTTATATGCATCTTACCATCCGCAAACACTGCCAAACCTTTTAATTATAATGATTTACCCGCTAATACTATATATTAATTGCAAATTCCTTAAAGCTTCTATATATAACTGTTTAATTAGTATTTAAATCTTATGCTGCAACTCCTTACAAGTCTATTAGTAGGCCTTTTATACTTAATACACTTCTTTAAAAACATCTTGTTATTAAATTACAATTAATATATATTGTCGCCATATAATATATAAAGAGATTGCCAAATTAGAGGGAATATAAGCTTATAAACGTATATTAAATACTGCATTTAAAAAGAAGTAGTAACACTACTGTGCTATAATAGAGAGGCCTATTCTTACTAAGGCCTATAAGCAGGTACGTTTTATATAGGCCTTAGTTTACTGCAACTGGCCTTTATAAATATAGGTATAAGTTTTTTAGATAAATAAAGTGTAAGGGGACTTTGTAGGCAAGGGGCTATAAAGGCACGATTGTGGAATAAGATAGATTGGATAGAGACGAATCCTTAAGGAGGCGAGGCCTCTAGGATCGAGGAGAACTATATACTACAGGCACGTGCCTCCGGCACGTAAACGATAACTATTTAAGGGCTATCCAAGGGCTGCCCTAAGGCTTCCTGAGGGGACCGCAATAATATCCCTTATATAAAGCCTCTTTTACAATAAGAGGCTTTAGGAAAATATATATAACTTAACGGCTAGAAGAGAAGTATTTAGAGAGCTACTACTTCTTTAAGTTCTATAGCCATAGCTCCTAAATGATAAAAAAGACAATCTCCCTATATAGTAAGGGAAGGTTAGTAGTATTTAAAAAGGAATAGAGTAATATATTAGGAGATATATAGGAAGCACGTGGTTCCTATAATATACGTATATAAGGAGGTTAAGTAATATATAGGTAGAGGAAATATCATTCTTATAGAGGACGGAGCGCCTTCCCATATAGCTAAAGCTACGAGAAGTTTTACATAATCACAACAACCTATAGAGGATAAAATGGCCTGCCAATTTGCCTAATTTAAATCCAATTAAGAACATCTGGCGGCTGTTAAAATATCGGGTAGGTAAACGATTTCCTAAGACGGATAAGGAAGTACGGCAGTATATTAAAGAGGAATGGGAAAGGCTACAGGTAGACGACTTTAAAAAGTACATAGATTAGATGCAGAAGCGTTGTAAGGCTGTAATTCTTGCGAACGGAGGCCATATAAAATGGTAATTGTACATAGAAATCGTATAGAGCTGCATCGGGTGCATATACCCCCGATTGCGCACGATTTTTGACAGGGTGGGCCATCTGACCCATTCATGTTACCCCCTTGTATGGCCAATATTTGCCAATATTTGATTAGTAACAATATTGATCAATCTGATTGGCCAATATCGAAATTAGAAACCATGCTGGCAGGGGATAAGCGCATATTCAACTCAACCCCCTTCGCTTTTAGTCTGAGAGGCCTCCCTCTACAAAAGAGTACATCTATTCTTTTTTCGATCGCGTTTATGAAGCGCAAGTCGCGCGGCAACCTTAAACACTTCATTGACGCCGTCGCCAGTCTTAGCAGAGCATTCCATGTACATGAAAGCACCGATCTTCAGGCCAACCGCTTTACCCTGCACAGATAAAGTTTTGAGCGTTGATCCAAAGCAGAAATTACGGGATGAATTGCATGAAGCCCCGCGTGCCGGTGCTATGCTTACCTCCATTAGCGGGACGGGTCGCTGCCCACATATACGAAGCTCCCTTATAGTTCCAGGATCATCTCGCAGATCCTTCTTCAATCCAACAAGGAGGATTGGAACCCCTGGGCAAAAATGAATTACCTCTGGGCACCACTGATGAGAAAGAAATGTATTAGATCGACCGGACAAGGACGGAAGAGGAGATACGAACATTCTCCAGCACGTTATCAAGCGAATCGGGCGAGCCAATGCTAAAAGCGATAAGAATGACATGCGAATCGGGATATGAGAGGGGCCGGAGACGGTGGTAGTGTTCCTGGCCAGCCGTATCCCACAGCATTAGCTCCATAGCTCTCCCATCAACCTCGAGGTCGGCTACGTAGTTCTCGTATACGGTAGGGACGTAGATCTTAAAGAGATTATCAGTAAGTCTTCATGGGCGTACATAGGCCTCCTACCTCAGGAAATTTACCCTTATTGAAAACGCTAGTGAAAGGTTAGCAGTCTTGATAGTATTCGCGATGGGTTGCTATGTGGAGGATAACTAACACCAGCAAGCAGGTTTTTCCGACCGCACCATCGCCAACGATGACAAGCTTGCGTCGCACGCTGTTTTGAACTTTACCACTACTATTTCGGTCTGAGCGACTGACCTCGCACTGTATCGGCTCGTTCCATGTCGAGACGGGGATTTCGGCAATCTGGCGGCGCGCGTAGCTTGAGGTGTTTCGAGGCACCTCTACTGGTGGTGTTGTGAGCTCGAAAGACGATGCTGCCGTACCTGCTGCGGCAGGGCTGCGGTTTGCTGCTTCCGCCTTGCTGTCAGCTTGACCAGTAGCATCTCGTCTTCAGTACTTACCGTCACCAGCGAGGATTTTGTCTGTCTGGACATAGCGTAGCAGAATCGCCTTCGATGCGGAAGCTGCTGTCGCCGCTGCAAAATTCTGCCATTTCTTGTTTTTATGACAGTCCGCATAATCGCACACTCCCTTGACGACTATGCAAGGCACCTCTTCCCAAACCCCGGCCCCCTCCATCTCGAATGCAATAATACCCTCTTTCTGTGCGATTCTGTCCCGGTCCTCTCCAGACTTTATGACCTGGTCGCCTGATGCAACAGTCCCGATGTAGATGGCAGGCTCCTGGGCCTCGTTGCTATTACCCTGCTCTAACTGTCTTTTCCTCTCAAGCCGTTGCCTAGCCACCAGGTGCCTCTCGTCACATCCTAGATCATCGCACGAGGAGTCGAGAGCTTCGTCGCAAACAGGGTCAGATTTATCATGGCATCCGCTACAGATGCATGTCGGCGATATATGGTGCTTGTGGCGATACACTGTCTCGAAAAGCTTGTCCTCCGCTGTTCCAGGATACTTATATTTGCCTTGGCGCTTCTTTCGAGCGGCACTAGCCTGGAGCTCTTTAAGGAAGTGAGTAGTCTTTTCTTGAAGCCAGTCCCGGCCATAGTCGGTCTCGCACATGACCAACAGGTTGCGGATATCCTTGTTTGGTTTGCCTAGGTTGCCCTTGACGGTATTTTTACGTACAAATTTGTCGGGATACTGCCTGCCGAAGTCGTATTGGACGACGGTCTTGCTGATAACCACGTCACCTAGCAAGATTTCATCGTTTTCGCCATTGCCAGCTCGAGGCACGCCGGCGCAAATTCCAACAAGCAAGACTAGCCGTAGACCGCTGTAGCTCGAGCGGGTACTAGCCGCTGCGCCAGCAGCATTGACCTTGCCCATGTGAGGGAGAAGAGCTAGAACGACGGTGTACTTGCCAATGCGACCGGTTGTATAGCTGTTGTCGTCTCCGGCAGCTCTTCCGTACTGGTCACCATCTTCGTCCCAGAGTTCGTCGAACAGGAGTGAAACAGCGTCATACTCCAGCGGTAGTGCGCAGATTATCGCAATCTCAAATTCTTCGCGGCGAGAAGGTCGCCAGGCACCCATGATTGCCAAGGGCTGCCGGTCATAGGCAAGGACGACGCGGTCGACTTAAAAGCTCGGCCTTAAGAGTGATGAATTGCTTTACTTTTATCAATGGGGATTTCCTAGCATACCTGCCCTGCGAGGCTGGGTCGATGCTTACCTCAGAAGCTCAGACTTTAAGGGTTGGCCCGCTTAGCCGCACGGCCCGCCCACTCGCACACACCAATACCAAAATATCGTCAATTTTAATTATTAATTACTCCACCAAAATGGGTGATCTTTTAGAGCTACAAAATGCGCTCGCTGATTTACATCTTCAAGAACATCCTAATATATCTCAGACGGCCCGAAGGCACGGCGTTGAGCGATCAAAGTTGTCAAAACACTGGCGCGGCGTTCAGGTGTCAATAGAACAGTATCACGAATCTCGAAGCTATATGACCAACGAACAGGCTTAAAGCCTTATAAATTACATAAATCTACTTACAAATCGAGGGATTCCTCCTACACCGCCAATGGTTAAACGCTTTATTAAAGATATTACTGGAATTAACGTTGGAAAGAACTACATTAATAAGTTTTAGCGGAAGTTTAATAACCAGCTTCTGGGCGGTTATATTGCTCCTATAGATCTTAAACGTAAGAAAGCTAACAACGCCTTTTTATACAGCTTATATTTCCAGATCCTCTATTAAAAGATTAAGCAATATGGTGTTCTGCCGGAAAATACGTATAATATAGACAAAAAAGGTTTCCTACTTGGGTGCCTTATAAAGCTCTACCGGATCTTTAGCAAGAAGGCTTAGGAGGACGGCTACCTTAATGGTGTAGGCCAGGATGGAAATAGAAACTGGATAACCATTTTGGCAACAATTTGTGCCGACGGGACTTATATTCCGCCTACTATTATCTATCCTTTGGAGAGCAGTAATATCCAGCTAAATTGGCTCTAAGATTATAAGCCTAAACAGTAGCCTGCTTTCTTTACCGCTTTAGAGAATAGGTGGACTGATAATAAGATTGGCTTAAAGTGGCTTACTATAATCTTTAACTGCTATACTAAGCGCAAAGCTGGCTTAAATAAAGAGTAGAGGCTTTTAACTATAATGGCCACGGCTTTTATCTAAATATGGAGGTCCTTAACTGGTGCCATACAAATAAGGTTCTTATGGCTGTATTTTCTCCCTACAGTATATATAGACTTTAGCCTCTTAATATCTCGTTATTCTTACCGCTGGTAAAGTATTATAGCCATAAGCTTGATTACCATATAGCATATAGTTAAGGGCTTGTTTCTATGGGTAAGCAATACTTCTAGAGGTTCTTTTAGGCCGCGTATAATTAAGCCTTTACGCTAGATAATATTGCTAGTGGATAGAGAAAGACTGGAATCCATCCGCTTAATCCTAACGCTGTTTTAGGCCGCCTCCTAAAGCGCACGCGTAAGGAGTCTCTGCTACCTGAAAGTCGACTTAGGATAACCCTGCCACTCTATCCTGATAATAGGACTAGTATGCGGAACCTGCTGAACGCTGTAGTGGGTAGGGCAACGAGAGAGGAGCTCTAGCTATGCTTAACCTTCTGGGATATATAGGTAAATAACAGACTTCTTACAGAAGAGAATAATGGGCTTAAGGCAGCCCTCTATAATAAGAATAATAAGCAAGCTAAGAGCAAGGGCCTTTTTGATGAGTTGCGCGATATTAGAGAGGGTAACTTCCTATTTTTAAGCCCTACTAAAGTATAGTAAGCAAGGGGCCTAAAAACCAAGCGTGAGTAGGCTAAGATAGACGAATGACGCGCTATTAAACAGAGGAAGATCTAATGGGCAATTACAAAAGAAAATAGGCTCCGTATAGAGGCAGAAAAGAGAGCTGCTTGGCTTGCTAATTAAGCACGTAGGGCTGCGGAAAAAGCAGTAAAGAAAGCTAAACAACAACAAGCAAGAGAGGATTGTGAGACAGTCCGGCAGCTTCGCCAAGAGTCTAAGGCGGCTAAAAGGATACCTAGGAAGAAGAGTAATAAGGTGTTTAATAAGGAAGTTCAATCAATTGAGGTAAAAGAGGTAGAAGAGGCGGCTACTGCACCTCCCCCTTGGGGTACGTGAATAAGGAAAATAAATCTACCACAGAGGTTTAAGGACTGCGAGCTCTAATTGGCTAGATTCGCGGCTCCTTAAAGCTTCATCTACTAGAATTATATAAATAATGGATTTTGTATGTCGCGAATAGCCTCAATTTTGCTGAAGTGGTGACGCTCGATTTGGCCTATGCGACTGGGCGGGCTGTGCGGCTAAGCGGGCCAATCCTTACCTCAGCAACCTCAGACCATAGAATCAATTAGCGGACATACGTATATCCGCAAGCGGATATCGCTAACCTTTTTTGTCAAAAAGTTAATTCTATAGTCTGAGGGACTTTCGCAAGGTTTCTTAGGCGATCCAACTTGTTTTATATATAGAGCAGTCACCTTCTTTAACAAAATTAATCTATACCCCTACAATAGCTATCGTCTTAGAAATACCGTTAAATTAATTAGCAGAACCAGCTCTATAATTAATAAATATATCTACCCTATTAGCCCCCACGATATTAAGTAGAAAGCGCCACCAAACGGGTAATATGTTAACAATTAAATCGCCCGCCCCTACTATAAATACAACACTAGTTAACTAGTGGACGCCTGTCTAGACGCCAGCTGGAGCATCCGCTAAGCGGATATTGCGCCTAGTAATAAGGAAAAAAAAGGTTAGAATTATTGCAGAGCATTTACGGGACTAGCGATAGACCTTTAGTGACCTTTCTTTAGCGTGGCTATAGCATGGTACTAGTAAAAGACAACGCTTAAAAAAGAAGAAGGTAAAGGAGCTTATTAGTACACTTTTAGGGGACAAAGAAACCCATAATGCGATTAAGGAGGCTGTGGATATTTGTTTAGAACTAGTTAATAAAGTTATAAATATCCTTCGTAAAGAGCTTCGTAATCTTTAGTAAAAGATAGTTATCTTTGACCTATAGAAGTTGTTACGGCACTGGCAAATTGCCGTTAGATTACCGCAAACTGCTGTCACGTAATGGCAAGTTGCGGCAAGTTGCCATCACGTAACTAGAAGATTGTATATAACTTTAAGCGGTGCTTCCGTTCTTCTTATTTCCTTTCTTTAGCTTTAGATCCTCGTTTATAGACAATCCAATTATACAGGCTTGCGCGACCCTCTTGCCATGCTCGTGCCTTAATTAACTAAGTCGCTAATATTATCCAAAGCTTATTCTACTCTCTTTCTTCCTAAGAAGGAACTTAAATATGTCTATAAGGATATAGAATAGGACCCTAAGGACATTATCAGGACCACAAGGATAGGACAGACCCCTAAGAACCAAAAGAATACAAACAGAACGCGAAACCTAAGAATAGGACACGCACGGACCAGAACCCCTACCACTATATTAAGAAATATAGCAGCTGGCAAAGCCGCTGCAGAACCCACAAATACCTCTAATGGTGAAATAGTTGCTGTCTTAACCCCCTAGGAAGAATTTATAGCAGCTAATGCTGAAATTAAGCGGCTTTAAGAACTACTTAAAACTAGAAATACCCCTACATTTAGCAAAGAGTTATTAGACACTTAAAGACTTGCTATAGTCCTTAAGACCCTAGCCTAACGCATAGTATTAGTATTATTGCGATCTATAAAGGTTATAAACCCCCTATTGCGTACGGACGGAACTAACCCTATATTTAATAATTAGAAGCTTTAACTGCAAGATAAGCTTAAAGTTAATATAAACCACTTCCCTACTACCCAGACTAAAATAGCCTATATCTTTAGCTGTACTAGTAGGGACATATAGACGTATCTACGTCCACAATATGCCTAGGACTTAGCAAACCCCTTCCTCTCTAAAGAAAAAATAATTAACTACCTGTCTTCTATTTATAAAGACCCCTTTAAGATATAGAACGCTTGCCTTAATTATAAAGCCCTTAATATAAAAACGATAAAGACCTTTTTGGCCTTTTAGACCTACTTTCTGCACCTAGCTAGCTAGGCCTAAATTCCCCATAAAGACCCAATGCCAGACCTCTTTAACAAGCTTACCCTAGACCTATAGCGCGCTGTACTGCTAGTTTTTACTACTATATAGACGCTAAAGGTACTTACAGACCACTGCCTAGCTATTAATTAAGGCCTCCGCTAAATTAAAGCATAAGCTAAGCGGTATAAAGCTAGAAACTCTTTAAACCAGGCTATAAGCGCTATAAGAACGGCCCATAGTGCCCCTACATAATCGGCAACTCCTATAGTACTAGCTGTATAGCCTACCGTTAATTTAGCAGCTAGCCGCGCAGCTAGCCCTACCACGGGTCTAATGCATACTTGGCCTATATATAGTGACCCCTATAGATAAGCCCTTAGTAATTAAGGAGCTTACTTCTTATACGGCTAGAAAAACCACTTTACTAAGGACTACTTAATAAAGGCAAAAATAGATAAGGTTCTGTTAATACAGAAGGATAGTATAAAGTTAGAAAAAGAGGAACCTTAAAGGAAGACTCCTGTCTAGGGTTAAAAGGAATTAATATATTACATATTAATCTAGGTCGGCTAGTTAGTAGAAGAAGCTACATTATCCCTTATACTTTATTTTGTAATAGATATTAAGTTTTAACCTCTACTTTAGCTAACTCTAGAGCGAATGCCTTTGCCTTAATAGACACCCAGTATGCTATAAAGCTGGCTAACTTTTTAAATGCACCCCTTAAGGAACTGCCTAAACTAATTCCTATTTATAGGTATAATAGATAGATAGGACTACCCATTACAACTATTTTATAGATTTACCTCTATGTAGACAGATAAAGGTAGTATAATATTCCCTTTCTTATTACGGACCTAGGAAGCCATAATATAATCTTAGGAAGAAAATGGCTAGCCTATTTAGGCTTATAGCTTAACATATAGAGTAGACGGCTTATCTAGCCTAAAACCCTACCCCTAATGCCTTCTTTTATAAAGGAAATCAGCATTATAATAGAAAATCTTATACGGCTATAGATAGACACCATTTACTAGGCTAATGCTATACATAGGAACTAGGCCTTTAAGAAGGACATACAGCTTAACCTATAATGGATTTGTATACTATACTGCCCCTAGACTACCTATATTACGCCCCCTATACTAAAGACCTAGGAAATTAGTAGTAACCTAGCTAAGTCTCCTATGGAGAACTTAGGCCCTACGCAGCTATAAAGGAAGGCTAGGAATACTAGACGCTATACTAAACTAATAGACTAGAAGGATAACTTATAGAAAATGGAATATAAGCTAAGGAAGACTATAAACCCTATACTATAAAATACGGCCTAATAAAAGTCTGTAAAGAAACCTATAGACCTTCCCCCAGTTAATATCTACTGTATTAGCGCTATAGGATTCTATTAGAACTTAGTCTAACCTAATACTATTGCCTTTACCACTAGCTTATATAAAATTGATTAAATAATTAAGGAAAAGGAAAGCAAGCTTAGCGGATAGAAAAGTAAGCTTATGGATAAAAAGCTAGTAGAACAGAAACTGCCCTATTAATACCAGAAATTTAAGGATATATTTTCTAAGGCAGTATCTAATATACTCCTACCTTACTGACCGTATAACTATAAGATTAAGATTGAGCTAGATAAAGAAGGTATCCTTAATTATAGTCCCCTTTATTAGTAGTCTACTGCTAAATTGCAGGCTACAAAGTAGTATATTATTAATAACCTTAATAAGGGCTTTATTAAGCCTAGTTAAGCCCCTTTTAACTCACCTATTCTCTTTGCCAAAAAACTAAATAGAGGACTTTATTTCTGTATTAACTACTGTAAACTTAATAATATAACCCATAAGGACTGCTATCCACTGCCCTTACTTAATAAGACTTTAACCTAAATAAGTAGAGCTAAGATCTTTACTAAACTTAATATCCATTAGGCTTTTTACCGGATTAAGATAAACCCTAAATTAGAAAATCTTACTATATTTTAGACCTATTATGGAACATATAAATACAAAGTACTTCCTTTTAGATTAACTAATGGACTAGCTATATACCAGCGGTATATAAATAATATACTCTTTAACTACCTTAATAACTTCTATACAGCCTACCTAAATAATATTATAATCTACTCTGAGAATAAGTTAGAACACGAGGAGCATATCTATAAAGTCCTATAGTGGCTCCGCAAGGCCGGCCTCTAGGCCAATATTAGGAAATTAGAATTTAGTGTTAAGCGTATAAAGTACCTAAGGTTTATTATTAGTATAAACGGAATTAAGGCAGACCTAGAAAAAATAGCTATAATTAACTAATAAGTACCCCTAAAGACCGTAAAGAGGGTGCAGTTATTCTTAGGATTCTATAACTTCTACTAACACTTTATTAAGAACTATAGTAGGATTGCCTAGCCCCTAAGCCGACTTACCTAAAAGGACTAGCCCTTTTACTTTGACATCGTATATAGGCAGGCCTTTAATAAGCTTAAGAAACGACTGGTCTCTGCCCCCCTACTGATCTACTTTAACCTAGAATGGCCCTCTATGCTAAAAACTGATACCTTAAACAGTGTAATAACTAGTATTTATTCCCAGAAGCAACCTAATAAAGAATGGCACCCTATTATATACTATTTAAAGACTATAATAGATGCCAAGCTAAACTACCACATCTATAATAAAGAAATGCTGGCTATTATCTCTAGCTTTTAGTACTGGCGTGTACAGCTAAAGGGGACCCCTAAGCCTATTAAGGTAGTTTTGGATTATAAGGCCTTAGAATACTTTATAACAACCAAGGCCCTTACGGCCCAGTAGGCACGCTAGGTGGATATCCTATCTTAGTTTAACTTCTTAATTATATATAGACTAGGCGCTGCGAACCGTGCGGATACTTTTATAAGGCATAAATAGGACCTAGATAACCAGATAGCTATAAAGATCTTATTATAGACCTAGACGTTATTATAACCAGGGTACCTTAACCCCTAAATATAGGCAGAACTAAATACAGACCCTATAAAGGCTAAGATATACCCTATTAATACTATGGAACTTAACCTTATTAATAAGCTACTATAAGTAAATTATACGGCCCCTTCTCTATAGGAGTACCGTAAAAAGGCAAAGGACGTTACCAGCCTATAGTCTATTAAAAATAGATTACTTAAGCATTAGGAACGGCTAGTAGTAGTAAAGGAACAGAACTTATAGACTTAGCTTATTGCTAAAGCATATACCTAGGTCTCTACCGCCCACCCTAGAAAAAATAAGACCTATAGGATTATTGGCGACCGCTACTACTGGCCCAGAATAGTTATAGATATTAACTATTACATACGGAACTGCGACAGCTACCGTAGATCTATAATCCCACGAGATAAAACCCTAGGACTATTAAAACCACTCCTAATACTAGAGCGCCCCTAGTAGTATATCTTTATAAATTTCTATAAGCTACCTATAGACCGTAGCGGATATAATATAGCTATGGTTATAGTTAACCGCTTTAGCAAGCGCCCGTTCTTAATCCTTTATTATAAGAATATTAATGCTAAAAAGGCGGCCTAACTGTATATTTACTACGTCTACCAAATTTATAGACTACTAGATACTATTATATCCGATTATAGGCTATAATTTATATTAGCTTTCTAGAACAAGTTTACCTAGATCCTAGGTATTAGGCTAAAGCTCTTTATAGCATATTACCCCCAGACAGACAGTTAGACAAAGATTATAAATTAATATTTAGACTAGAGACTCCAGCCCTTTATTAACTACTTTTAGGACAACTAGAGCGAACTACTACCTATAATAGACTACGTCCAGGCAACTTTACCCTATAACTCTATAGGGTTTACACCTATTTAGCTAGAGATAAAATACTTACCCTATATAAGCTTTGACTAGGAAAGACTAGAAGGACCCCAGACTATATACGAAAAACCATCTTATAAGAAAGCCTAGCAGTACACTAAGCACTTAGAAGAAGCCTAGACAGTAGCCCGTATAAACCTAAAAAAGGCCCAGAAATTAATAGAACAGTAGGCAAATAAGTATAGGCATAAGCCTAACTTTACTATAGGCAATAAGGTCTAGGTATTAATAAAGAACTAAAAGATGAATCGGGAAAATATTCGCAGGCTGGGTTTCAAGTCGACTTTGCTAAGCGCGTTTCGCGTAATTGACATGCAATTTAACTAACTCGACACGCAATTGACCAACTTGACACATTCAAAAGTTAAATAACACGCAGTTAACCAACTTAACATATTTAAAAGTTAAACGACACGTAATTAACCTGCAATTAACCAATTTAACATATTTATAAGTTAAATAATACGCCGTTGACCAATTTGACATATTTAAAAGTTAAATAATACGCAGTTGACTAACTTATACATTCCTTAATATATTATTTAAGTTATATGCTAATTACAAGAGGCTCTGCACGAAGCTCTACACGAAGCTCTACACGAAGCTCTACACGAAGCTCTGCACGAAGCTCTGCACGAAGCTCTGCACGAAGCTCTGCACGATGCTCTGCACGATGCTCTGCACGAAGCTCTACACGAAGCTCTGCACGAAGCTCTGCACGAAGCTCTGCACGAAGCTCTACACGAAGCTCTGCACGAAGCTCTGCAGAAGCTCTGCGACAGAGGCTCTGCACGAGGCTCTGCACGAAGCTCTACACGAAGCTCTACACGAAGCTCTACGTACA
>Ga0307507_10004876_pt1 | contig 22999 bp, 8 predicted proteins | sample 7_EM_MG_FD_207223 | JGI IMG/M metagenome (GOLD analysis project Ga0307507, IMG submission 207223) | Populus trichocarpa ectomycorrhiza microbial communities from riparian zone in the Pacific Northwest, United States - 7_EM | ecosystem: Host-associated > Plants > Roots > Unclassified | place...
TCTTGAAAGTTGGAAAATCGATAGTTTTTGATGGTAAGATGGGTATGCGTAAGTTTGGAAGTGCGGCGCCACCTTTTAGTAAGGTTGCATGTGCGGTGAAGGTCCTAAGGAAATCCTATAAAGACTTAGGGAACGATTAAATTATACCATAAGAAAGTAACTTCGCAGTCCTCTTATTTAGGCAAGTGCTAAGAATTTCACTTAATATTATCTTATTAAGTATTTGGGGGACCTGTCGGTGTATATATACAGGATCTACCGGACCCCTTTATTGGCCATTTAGGCCTATAGTAATTTAATAAGACAATAGACTAGTGCCAGGACGCTTAGAATTATCTAACTTAGAAGGTATTATTTCCCGGCTTTATAAGCTCTTTATAGGACTAATCCTAGTAATAGAAGACGCCTTTTCTAGATCCACCTTAATAGATTATAGGGTATTCGCTTATTAATAAAGCTTGGTAATTAATGTACTATATCTAGAATCTTAATCCTAACCGTAAGCGGCTCTTAAAGTGCTAATGATCTATATAATCTAGCAAGTTGCGGCTTTAACGAGTAGGCTAATAGTTAAATAAGCATCCATATTAAAGCGTAAAGAGCGGCCGTAAATAGTTAGCGGAAATAGAATAAACTAGGGAATGGTTTAAAAGGAGCGGTAAAAATAGTAAAGTAGGGTAGTAACAAATGGAAGATATAGAAGACGCGTTAAGGTAACCGGTAGAGCGGGCAATAAAGGCAATTATGCATCCCTAGCGTAACGGGGCGGAAATTAGCTCTATATATTAGGTCTTTCCGTACCCTTTCCTTTAAATAGCATCCTTAGATATATTAAGGCGTCTTACTCTTTAGCTCCTTAAGAAAGAAATCGTTATAAATCATGGGAAAGGAATCCTCTAATAGTAATAAGGCTTAGGGCATTCTGCAATAAAACGAGCTATATTACTAAATATTTCGCGTCGCACGCCTAATTAAGTTTGTGACTTATATCGCCTCCTATATTAGCTAGAAGAGAGGTCTAGTTTTTAACTGCGCATTATAAGTAAAAGCAATGCGGTTTAGAGGTTAATAATCACCACTATATTAGCGCAGCTCTATAAGGGCCTTGCGCTAATTATATTGCTAAAATCCAATATTGCGCACTTAATTTAAGCGATGTGATTGGCGCAAGGCTCTTCTAAGTTTTGGGGGCTAGAGGCGCGCTAGCGATCTGCTAAGAGCGGAGGGGAACTATATACTTAACCACTCTTTTATCTTAACACAAATTACATAACTTACAACCCACTATAATAAACTTTAGTATTGCAGCAGCCCTAAATCTTATCCGTAATGCCTCTAATAAGTAGCTTTAACCTTATCTCCCTAATATTATATATACTATTTAAAGGCTCTAGAAGCTTCCTATTAATACCTATTAATATTATCCGCCTCTCTTAGAGAATGAACGCGGCCACCATAATTTGCCCTATACTTCTTTAGGGAGTGAGGATGCCCAGCCTTCTTTAGAGAGTAAGGATGCCTAGCCTTCTCTAAAGAGTGAGGATGTCTAGCCTTCTTTAGGGAATAAGGATATCGTCTAGCCTTTTCTAGGGAATGAGGATAATATCGTCTAGCCTTTTTTAGGGAGTATCTAACCTTCTCTTAGGAATAAGGATATTGTCTAGCCTTCTCTAAAGAGTGAGGATATTTAGCCTTCTCTAGGGAGTGTCTAGCCTTCTTTAGGGAATGAAGTTACTTCTCTACCTCCTCTTTTATCTAGATGTATAAACCTACTTAACGTATTATTAACGAACCTCTCTAAGATTAAGATATTTGTTAATATATCCATGGGGAAAGATCTAAAGATTATTATTAATAAACTAAAGTGGTTAAATAAATATCCCCTTATTAAGGATCTTATTGCTACCAACGGCAATTTATTAGATAATGCTATTTTTCGAAAGCTTTTTAGCCAATAGACGCTTGCAGATTCTTTTAAGAAATGGCAATTAGAGTCTACAGGTACGTTAAGAATTAAAAGTTTAGTTAAAAGTTAAGCCGCTTCTATAAAGGGAGTTAGATATATTATATTATTTATAAAAAGTATAGAATATCGCGATATTACTAAAGCAGCTTTAGCTATTAGACATAGAATTAAGCTTTATATTATATAAAGACTTAAAGGGGCAGGGCTATTAGTTCTTTTAGCCTTTACCTATAACGCCTACTAGAGATTAAATTTACTTAATATTAACAACTTTCTTATAGCTTTACGGCACCCGTCTTATTTTATAATATTTAAAATTATATAAAGATACTTAGCTTGGATAGGACAGTGTTAAGAGCTTTATTTTAGTTAGATACTTTCTCTTAGACTAATATATCTTAGCACTACTAATCCGCCCTAGCCAAGCCTAAAAAAGCGAATTTCCTCCCCTTGCAAATGCCCCTATGTAGAAGTTACTAAACCTAGGGATTTTATATTAGCGTATAATTACTAATGCGCAGATCTAATAATATCGCACCCTCCTTAGCTACTAGTAACGGCCTTAACGAATAGTATGCAGATATATAAGAGTAAAGTTATACTTCCAAATAGCAGAATCTCTAATTTATTATAGGTTATAGAACATCTTCTCTATGATTTATTAAATAATATCCTTAAGTCTCTAAGTCGGTAGGCGAATCCCTTATACCACGCCTTGGTTAAGAACACTTGTTACAAGATTTCCCTACTACTTTCAATACCCGCGGTAACCTTACGTAAAGATACCTAAATATAAATAGCATAGCGTGTTTAAATGGAACCCCTAGCGGCTCTAGTTCTATAGACGTTAGTGGTAACAGCAAACAGATAAGCTATAATAAGGCGTAACGGGTATACGGAGACTAAATCAACGGTAATACGCCACCGGCAATTAGAAACAGCGAATAGATAAGCTATAATAAGGTGTAATGGATATACAGAGACCAAATCGGTGGTAATACGCTACTAGAAATTGGTAATAGCGAAAAGATAAGCTATAATAAGGCGTAATAGGTGTATAGAGACTAAATTGGTGGTAATATGCTACTGGCAATTAGCGATAGCGAATAGATAAGCTATAGCGCCGCGTAATAGGTATACAATAAACCCCTTAATAATACGGTTGCTATAAGTTCTGCTTACAGGTATTAGTAAATTTCTTTTAAAACTCTTATATTATTATACACCCCAGTTTTAGATTTTTAATGTAGTACAATAATGGTTTAATAATATCCCTTATTAAGCAGAACTAGTAGTTTAAGCTTAGTTAATAATTGGCACTGTAATTAATATACTAATACCACCTCTACTCCCGTTCTATTCTACCTATTATAAACTAGCCTAGTAATAGCCCTACCTACTTTCTAAATACGGGATAGTATAACTAAGCGGGACCTAGGAGTCCCTATAAGGGCCAAAAGCTAACATGTATACTACTAAATTGTTTGGATATTACATTAAAATGCGTTATCCCGTGAAATAGACTGTTGGGCCTATACGTAAAGAGTTTATATTAACTGCTCTAACTTCTAACTTTAGTAGTATTTCTAATATCTTTAATTTAAATTCCTTATTTATATTAGTCGCTAGAGTTACTATACCGAAGTAAACTATGTTAAATATACTATTTTTATAAGCTTACGCGCTTTATTACTTTCCGTAGTGTCCGTTAAGGCGATAGCAGGCGTAGGCGTAGTCTTAATTAGCATAGTCTTCTAGATCTTCTAGATCATCTCCTCTAGGCTAGATTATGCAAGGTCTGTGTATAACTTGTTAATTACAGATACTATATATATCCTATTCCAGTAATCTTTTGTTAGAGTTTTATGCTTATTTATTTTTTATATTGCTGTGTCCAATTTTACGAGCTCGCTGCGAGTAAAATTGTCTAAGTGGTAGGGCAGTTTAGAGGGGTAGGCTTTATTAGCCTATTTGTATTTCGCTATAAGGGATATTATTGCAGGTCACCTTGGGTTGCCCTTAGGACAACCCCTGGACACCCCTCAGATGGCCGTCGGTTACGTGCCGGAGGCACGTGCCTGTAGTATATAGTCTCCACGATCCTCAAGGCCTTACCTCCTCAAGGATTCGTCTCTCTTACCAATCTATCTTATTCCATAATCGTGTCCTTATAGCCCCCTGTCTACAAGTTCCCCTCACATTCAAATCCTTTCTACTCTTTTTAGAAGGGTAGCTGGCTTTAAAAACCAAATTGTTTACATTTTTATTTACACCTACTATCCTCCCTTAAAAATCTCGCGACAACCTAAACGGAAACTCCACAAATACCTTATAGAAAGCCATTGCGCTAAGGCAGGAAGGTCCCTCCGACAGCGAGAGATTGCGACAATATAAACCTCTAGGTAAGACGGCCGAACGAGCCCCAATACCTAGATGCGCTAGGAGCTTGAAGACTCTCGTATACCTATAGTTACCAATAACGTGGAGGAAAACGCAGACACCCTCTATAACGGTCACAACGCTGCCGGAAAGTAACCAGAACCCCTCCGGCCCCACCTAAGCCAATTGGAAGATTAAGCGCCAGAAGCGACTCTAAGATCTTCCCCTAAGCCAGAAATGCTAGAGGAATACACTAACGCGTCTAATTAGGGATCCAACCGGAACCATCCCAGAAGACTATCGGCCTATAATTGGTATAGTAGCGGCGTATAGACTGCTTATAAGCTAAGCGGGCCTACCCCTTTTAGTAACTTAACCTAAACACTAACTTAAAACCCAAGCCTTATTAGGAAGCCTACACTAGTTACTAGTGCTAATACTACTTCTATAGCCGGAGCTTCCCTAGGCCCAAGTTTGGAAAGTCAAGAGCCCCATACCAATATCCTTTAAGATGGATATTAGGAAGCTGTTATAAGGCTCTTAGAAGCCATATAGGAGGAGGCTACTAGTAAATATATTAGAATCCTTTAAGGGCAAATCCAGATCTAGTAGGGATTAATCCAGGCTAGATAAACTCTTTTACAACCTAGCTAAGGCTAAGGGCTTTTTAGGGGCTACCTAGTATCTACCTAAGAAAGTATAAAAGACTTAGAGAGTTATTTACACTATAAATAGAAAAAGAATATAGACTAATTAGCTAAGGCCTCTAATAGCCTAGAACTCCGTCATAGACCCAACGCCTAATAGCTAGATAATTGGGTTTGTGAGGTAGATAACTTCTTTAAAATGCTAATAATATAAGATAATACTAAAGAGCGTATACACTAGATTATTAGCAAGATTAAAAACCAATTACTAAACCAGATCGCACTTAATTAGCTTAATAAAGAGCAAATTACCTTATAGCCGCAGCTGTAAACCTTCCTAAAGAAGTGGACTTAAGATCCATACGTTATATAATACAATTATGCAGAACTATTCTGGAATAGGACATAGCTTAACCGCTATAATTTCCGCCAGTTTATAAACTTTATGGAAACTTATGCTTAACTAATAGATCTAGAGCCCTTTAAAAACGAGGACAGTAGCATCTATAAAAAAGAGAAGATCAGATTCATCTAGGCTAGAATTAAGCCAGTAATTTGTAATAAAATAAAGCGCATAGGAGCCCTACCGCGGATTACCATATATGCGGATTTTAAACGAGCAGTTCTAAACGCTAAGGATATGGTAAGGAACTAGACCTCTTCTAGCAGGAAGCCAGGGGGTCACCAAAAGCGCGGGCACTCTAGTAGCAATATAGGGCAGACCCAAACTTTAAAGAAGCCGTTCTTAAAGAGAAATTCGGAAGGGTTAAAGTCAGGGACCTTAAGTAATAGGAAAGACTCCTAGGGCCAACCCAACACCCGTTTAACACCCTTATAGGAACACTCTAAAAGGTTAAGAGAAAACTTCTCTAGAGGTAAACCTAATTAGAAAAATAAGCAGGGCGATAACCGCACTAATAATCCAAAAAAAGAAAAGCCCTAGTTACGGACCTCTTCTGGCTACAACTAAGGCAAGATACGGAAGGAGAGACTCTCTGTATTACTATTAAGCTGGAAATAGTACTCCCTATAGGCAAGGTACGTCAGTTCTAAGTACTATATAACAGCGGCGCCAAAATCAATCTTATATAATACAATTTGGTAAAAGAGCATAAGCTTATCCCGTCGCTAAAGTAGCAGAAACCTATTATAGGGTTCCTAGATAAGTATCGGATTAAACTACATAGTGCCTATAAGCTTACAGTGTTAGTGGCCAACATATATAACCACACTAAGGTAGTTAGCCCGCAACCCTTTTAGGCGGCTAACTTTAAAGGCTATAACCTTATTTTTAGATACCCTTGGCTTACGGAAGTAGACCCTAAGATACGCTTTAAGACAGGAGCCTTTAAATAGTAGAACAATAAAGAATTAGAAGGGCGTATATCACTAACAAGCTTAAAAGACATCCTAGAAGATATGGCTCTAGGTAAAACAGTATACGCTCTATACCTAAAGGAGTATTAGATCGAACCCCTGTTTTATAGCAAGATAGGTATAGAGCCTAGCATAGGTAATAACCCCTCTATAATGGAGACCCCATAGGGAGCTGCCAGACAGGTCGCAAAGACACTGTAGGGAGGCGGCGATTTTAAAGATCTTATAAGATACTTCCACCGCCACGGGTTACTCTGGCTTAAGCAATATGCGGAGAATATACTATAGCACCTTAAACGCTGCGTTAAAGAGTTCCCTACCCTCTACTAGCTACCGCATGAAACGGTTTAATGTACGGTAGTAACTATGTACAAACAACCACTATAGCGCGCGACGCTACCTGTGAGCGTCCTAAGGGAGCTTTGGGACCTACCCGATAACAATACGGAGGATAAACGCGACCCTAATCTGTCGAATATTCTATTAGACCTAAGGGACTTACTAAGGGTATTCTTGGGTAGGTAAGCCAAAATCATAGCGCAGAACTTAGAATACAATTATACAATTAATCTAAAAGAGGGTAAATAACCCCCAAACCTTCCTATTTACAACCTCTCTTGTAAAGAGCTTAAGATCCTATGGGAATACCTTAATAGTGTATAGGAAAAGGGATGGATCTAGCCCAGTAAGTTGCTAGTAGGCGTACCAATCCTCTTTGTCCCAAAACCGGATGGAACTATAAGGCTATATGTAGACTATCACAGTCTTAATAAAGTCACAATTAAAAACTGTTACCCACTACCACTAGTTAGTAAAATGCTGGATTAACTATCTAGGGCGAAGATCTTCACAAAGCTAGATCTATAAGACGCCTATTATAGGCTCCATATTAAAGAAGGGGATAAGTAGAAGACCGCTTTTAAGACCTAATACGGCCACTTTAAGTATATAGTAATGCCTTTTAGGCTAGCCAATGCGCCTATAACATTCCAATTGTATATTTATAGAGCCTTAGGGGGACTAGTTAACCGTACATATATTATCTATTTAGATAATATCCTGATCTACTTAGAAGACGAGGATTAGTATAAGTAATATATCCGCTAAGTGCTAAAACGTTTGGATAATTAGGGCCTCTACGCTAAGGTATTAAAGTGTACCTTTAATACTAAGCAGGTTGAGTTCCTGGGTTACATTATAACGCCTATAGGCGTAGTTATGGACCTAGTACGGGTATAAACAATCCAAGAGTGGCTAGAGCTAGAGAGCTACTGGGATATTTAAGTGTTCCTAAACTTTGCTAATTTTTATAGGCGCTTTATCTATAACTACTTGGACGTTACCTAATACCTATCTAACTATATTGCGGAAGCTTCCTAAGACCCAGCCTAAGGAGTAAAAAGCTTAAAGGCAGGAAGGAAGAAAACTAAGAAGGGACTAACTAAATAGTATAAACCATGGTTATAGCCCAAAAAGGTTTAGGATGCCTTCCGGGAACTATAAGCAAAGTTTATAGAAGCTCTATTGCTGCGGCATTTTAACCTAGATTAGCTATTAATAATAATCACTAATGTATTAAATTTTGCCTTTACTAGTATCCTACTACAACCTAATAGGGATCCGGACGCTACCCAGCTCTACTAGAGACCAGTAGCATTCTATAGTAGAAAATTCCAGGGGCCTAAAGTTAGGTATTATACCCACAATAAGGAACTGCTAGCTATAGTTAACTACTTCAAACAGTGGCAATATTACCTTGAGCATATAAGCTATACCACTTGTATACTCTCAGATCATTACAATCTACGCTATTTTATAACTATAAAGGAGCTTATACCTTAACAAGCTAGATAGGCAGAGGAGCTTACGCGATTTAATTTTAAGATTAAATATAAGCTAGGGGAGAATAACCCTGCTAATAGACCGTTATAACGGCCAGACTATGCCAAAGGCTTTAAAATGGGAGAAGGAAAATAGATAATAGATATCTTACTCCCTATATTACAGAACAAGCTCTGGGTATAGGATACTTAAGCACCCACAGCTTTATGCACCAAGTCTTAGGTGGTGTAAACCCCGTTAGCTTCCACTAACGTTTTAGCTAGTACCCGGTTCATGGCCAATAAGGGTCCGAATATACCTGGACAGGACGTCCCTAACACAACTTTGGAACCTAGTAATACGCTACCTCTAATTGCTAAGCTATCCCCTTAAGCTAAAAGTAAAGCTATAGAGCAATCGGAACTCAGAGCCCTATAATAACTAAAGGACTTTAACCTCATAGCGGCCTTTCTAACGCACATATATCGAAGAGTTGCAAGATCTATAGTACCATTAAGTCTTGTACTTGGAGCAGTATAAAACAAAACAGCTTTCACCTAGAAATTATCCGAAAGGTTAACGGATCTTATCTATAAGGTATAACAGAGGGACGCTTTCTATACCATCTTTAATGCGGAAATAGACCGGAAACGTAATGGAAAGGAAGCTATAAGGCGCTAAAATTGGGAACTGGACCCAATGGGCCTACTACGTAGAAATGGCAAGGTTTAGGTACTATATAAAGCAAATCTATAACAGAAGATCCTTATAAGGAATCATAACGATCCTCTAGGCAGCCACTATGGTCAAGCTAAAATAGTGGAATTACTTTAGCGCAAATACTATTAGCTAAAGCTTAAGCAGGAAGCAAAGGAGTATATTAGCCATTACAAGAAGTGTTAAGTATATAAGATCCATAGGTATAAGCTATAGGGTCTACTTAAATTAGTTCCCCCCGCCAGTAAGCCATAGCAATATTACGCCATAGACTTTATTATAGATCTCCTACTATCTAAAGATGGCTAAGGACGAATATATAATTTGGTCCTCGTACTTATCAATAGGTTTTTAAAGTACGTCCAATACCTTCCTATTAACAAGACAATTAACGTATAAGCGCTTGCCAGCCTAATTAAGGAGAAATACTTTCTTAAAGTAGACTAGCCGCACTCTATTATTACCAACAGGGGCAGTATCTTTATAAGCCAGTACTAGTCGGATCTATGCTTTTATTTAAAGATAGACTACTATTATAGTACAGCTTTCTATCTACAAACGGACGGGCAAACAGAACGTTAGAATTAGGAACTGGAGTCTTACCTATAAATATATTTAAACTACCAGTAAGACAACTGGTGCGAGCTACTTCCGTACATAGAGTACGCTTATAATTCAAAGCAATATATATTGCATAAGTATACACCAATCTAGATTGCCTATAGCGTCCGACCATCTAGGTTTAATAGTATACCTAGCGATTACTGGCTAAGGCCGTATGATTAATTATAGGATCCCACCGGGAAGTTAAAGGACATCTACTAGAGAGTATAAGGATACCTCCAGGAATAGGAGGAGTAATGAAAGTATATAAAGCAGAGCCTGTAAAATGCCCAAGAGCAGCAGAGACTCTGGTATAACCGTAAACACTAAAACAAGCATTTTGGAGTAGGCGATGAGGTTCTATTACGTTTAACAAATATCAAGACCTATTAACTATTAAAGAAGCTTAATACAAGATACCTAGGTTCCTTTTAAGTCAAGGAATGAATTGGCAAGCTAGCCTACCATCTCTAGCTACCCCTATCTATGGCCCATATACATCTAGTGTTTTACATAAACCTACTAAAGCCATGGCATAGACCACCGCTAGAAAAGAACTTCCGTCTAGGCCCAATTAAATACCCTAAGGTAGTAGGCGAGCGGTACAAGGTTAAAGCTATACTATGCCATAAGTCTGTTAAGAACAAGCTTCAATATAAAGTTAAATAGCTAGGCTAGCCTGCTAAGGACTCTATATAGGAACCAGAGGATTACCTTAAATATTGCGAAGATATTCTAAAAGAATATTAGGACTAAGGTCCACAATCTGCAAATCGCAGAAAGCGCTCTAATACTATGGTGTCATCGCGACCTATAAAGAAAGCTTATGGTAGACCACAAAAGGCCCTAAAGAGTAAATAGGTTAAATCGGATATAGAACGGACAGGCTCCAGAAACCATAAGGATTAGGGCTACGGCCTAAGGCAGGACAGGTCCTCAGCCTTTTCACATACATAGCATAGAGTTAATAGGGCATTTTGCTAGAATTGCATTCCCATTTATTAATCTATATTAGGAACATTGTTCCTAGGGCTCCTAAGCCCTTCCTAAAAGCCCTTTAAGGCCTTCCTAAGTACCTAATTAAGGTTCTCAATTGCTACTATATACAAGAATAAATCCCAAATGCCCAATTTGAAAAGCCACTATACCTTATCCTTAGGAGCAGGATCAGTATCTATCAGGCCACCAAGTAATGGCTAACAAGAATGGGATCTAGACCCCTTGGTAGGGGTATAAGTAGGCATAAAAACAGGGGTAGGACGATGAGGTGTAGCTAGGGCAGAGATCCTTAAACGCTTAACACCAATATTAGGTCCAAACCAATACCAACGAAGCTCTTGCGGCGTCAGCTTATAGTTAATAAAGATACGCTTAAGCCCAGAATAAATAGAGACGTTGGCTAGCTAGTACAGTCCGGAACCACCGAGACCTTGCTATAGTAACTGTTAGTTACCTATCCGTTAGGTACCCGAAGGGTAACCTACCTAATACCGTATTATATTATGCTCTTTCGAAACTTAACGCGTATGCGCGAACTCCTTCTTATGGTAGACGGCAACCTTTTTCTTATTACCCCTATCCCTTACCCTATCCTCAGTGTACCAACCTTGCTCTCGCATAAGGCGTTGCTAGCTGGCTTGCTGGGAATTATAGGTAGTATAGATGGCCGTGGCATAGTCTTAAATTTAACTAAGTTGTTCAGCGTTTGCGCTGGAATAAGAGAGAGCCCAGGCGATATAGTAGTTAAGGACATTAAAGGAACATCGCCATTTAGGCCCAGGCTATTAAAGCTTAAAGTTAGCAATGGAAATCTATTAAGAATAGAAAAACTCACCTTAACGCAACTGCTGCTCTTAGTACGCATGCATTGATTACAAGGACTAAAGGTATTAGATCTAATATAGTGCGTCTTATTACAAGCCTTTAGAATCCTTTTATTAGACTTCTAGTCTTTTAAGAACATGCAGGTAAAATTATTTAGGTAGGACCAGCACCAGTTGCGGGTTAGCGGAGGTTGAGGTTCCATATACAGCGGCAAGGCTAGAATACGCTAAGGAATTGGCTTAGAAGAGCAGTTAGCAGGAGAACAAAGAGGTATACTAAAATGATAATAGAAAAGAAGAAAATCTTAATAATATATTAAAGATACGTCCAAAATTGGACAAAGGTTAATAATGGGAAGTAAGGTGTTAAGGAAAAGGAACAGCTTAATAAGCAAGGTGTTTTTATACTTTACCATCTAATACCCTTCTAGTGAATAGCCGTAACCTTGCCGATATAACTCCGTTACAATAGCGTTATTTAGAAGGAAGGAAACACGCGTATAAGTTATTTAACTATCACTTCCTTATAAAAACTGATCACGCGGCCGGGGAAGGCAATTAAGACATTAATTAAAGATATATATAGGTTAAATTATACCTAAACAATACTATAATATTAAAAGAATAACGTTACAAACGTTCTTAACAGTCGTATAATAGCTATAGGCGCTATTGCGAAGTGTCTCCTATTTGCTAGGCAGTAAAGCTACGCCAATTATATAGCATAGGACCACCAGATTTAAAACCATATACACCAAATCTTAAGAGATAAGTCTCTTTAATTGACTAATTAATTACCTAACTGTATATAGCAGCCCAAGGGCAAATGCGGGAGCAATGTGTCAGTAACGTAGGGGATTAGGAGAAAGGATTACAGATTATATCTCAATAGTTAAAGATAACGGTAAGCTAAGGCCCTATACGTTAAATCCTATACCAAAAGGTTCTATGGAACTACATTAGGAACACCAAATTGCCTATAACACTTGCGATTGATTATAAACCGGCATAAAGGCTTAGAAGTAGAGTTGTATAAAAATTCTTAGGTTAGCCTAGGTAGTCACCAGTATACTTCTAGCAGGCTTTTAATAGGTCTCCTGGCAATCCTTATATCTTTTCTCCAGTCATGTTTTTCCTTATTAAGGTTTTTAGGAGTTTAAAGCAGGGGTTAGATAGATAGATAATATATAGCGGCATGCCAACATCTCTCTGAACCCCTTCCGGGACGAGCCCTTATAATCTCCCTTTACTGCAAGGTAATGGCGATCGGGGGCCGACCGCAAGAAAGGGGGGGGCAATGTAAGGGATATTATTGCAGGTCACCTTGGGTTGCCCTTAGGACAACCCCCGGACACCCCTTGGATGGCCGTCAGTCACATGCCGGAGGCACGTGCCCGTAGTATATAGTCTCCACGATCCTCGAGGCCTTACCTCCTCAAGGATTTGTCTCTCTTACCAATCTATCTTGTTCCACAATCGTGTCCTTATAGCCCCCTGTCTACAAGTTCCCCTCATATTCGCGCGCTAGGTATACTAATTCGCCAACGCGCATAGATATTAAAATGCTTGGCATTTTAAATAAGCCTTAAATATTTAACACCTTAATGCTTAAGTAAGCGTTACTATTAACGCTTAGGCTTTACCATTTTTATTAGCAAGGATTTAGTGGTAATACCTTTAATGCCTTAAATATACCGCTAAAGTAAGCAACTGTGTAACCCGCGTTTCTCTACCTGTAATAGGCTACTAACCCTTATTTTCTATAGGCATGCTTATAACGTCCCTTCTTATTCTCTATAATATTTAGCGGCCTAATTTAAACCCTACGCATGCTTTAACAGGAACTGCCACGCTATATAACCTTTAAACGATCTCCGCTATGTATAGTATCCTATAATTAATATGTATAATAGCCGCTGTGCGGGCCGCTATATGTATTAGACGCCTAGCATCCTATTTATATAAATGCATTTATAGTGCCTTCCTGCCCTTTGTAATATTTAGCGGCCTAGATTTTATATATAGCTGTAATTAGACCTCTAAATAGGACACTACACGCGACTATTAACCGGTCTTTCCTGTGCCTAGTAACCCTCCGTAAATGCGTCCCCTTCCCTAATATTTAACGGTTCTTGATTTTAACCTCTACTCTAAAATAGGCGTTTAAATAGCATATAGCTAATACACCTATAAAACTAGCGGCGGGGTGGGGAACTTGGAGGTGTATAGGATATGCTTTAGCAAATTTATTTATAGCGTCTTCTTACCGTCTAGCAACCCTAACTTACGCCTTAAGTACCATTCTTAGCCTTTACCGATCTTTACTACCTATGATATTAATAGTATCTCCACATTCTATAAGCGTCTAGTATAGTTGGGGGTAAGAAGATGTTTGCCCTATAGAAACCCTCTTTTTATCTTAATGTGTTTAACAACCTCTATCTAAGATAGGTATTTACCGGTCTTTGTTACTTATAGCACTAGTATTAATTAGGTATTAGTACTTCTAGGAAAAGTCTTTGTTACCTACCACATATATACATTTTAGGCTAACTTGGCTAATTTATACCGCAATCTGTACCTTACTATTTATAATGTAGTATTAAGGGCGTCGGTTTCTGCCAATTAAGTCTTCTATGTATATAAATAGACTCTTAAGGATTGTATATTCTATCTAATAAAGACCTTGTTGCTACTAACTGTACTTAACTTTTAGGTAAGTAAAAACCGTACCTCTTTATACTAAGATGGGGCTGCTAATACCTTTATCTCCCTAGATATACTAGTGGCGCCCAGTTCTCCCCTTCTAGGCCATTTAGCAATTCTAATTAAATATTCCTGTTAATTAATAAAACATCTAAAATCCTGTATATGGCTTTGAGTTGCGAATCTACCCTTAAACTTGATGTATAGGATAGGGAAGCCTGGCATAGAGAATTGCTTAGCTGTGGTAGATTAGTAGAGGAATTTAATGGCTGGATATAGGACCTGAATTTTTTCCGCTCCTATAATATATTTGCCGGCCAAGTTAATTTTAAGGAAAGTATTTCAACTAAATAACTTTTTAACACTAATAAAGGGGTAAGTGAAAGACTAATTTTAAAAATTATCAATTAATATTGCAATAGCGTATTTATATTGTTGGTTTAAGCACTAACCGTATCGCAATTAAATTAACTCTTAACTCTAAAACCTACTACACCATAATCTTTAAAGATTAGATAAAGGAGTTTAAACGTCTAAAGTGGATAGTGGAGAAGGTTTAAATAGGTGTTAACGCTACTAAGCACTTTTTAATTTTTATAGACGTAGGTCTTGTTATATAGTGGGTTAGAAGCTAGCGCTATTAAATATAGTGCGATAGATTAAGCGTCAAAGTTATTCTAAAAAGGATATACTTTTTTTACGGGCTAGTAGATAGTTACTATGGGGGGATTCCTAATATATTTTTGCGCTCTTTCCCTAGGTTAAGAAAGGCCCTTTTAGTATTAGTATTGCTAAGGTTTTAGCGAAGGTTTTACCGCTTTTTGCAGTCTAAGTTACTATTACAGTAAATGATTGATAAAAAGCGCGGATATTACTTTTACTGGACATAGATAGTGGGGTTTTTTAGTTATATAACTGGCTTTATCTAGGTAGAGGGGCAGCGGAAAATGCTTAGCATATATATAAGTTAAATATTAACCTGTAACCTTAGAAGTTATATTAGTCCTTGGTTAAGCGACTAATGTTTAAAGCTCTAACTAATTAACTAAATCTATTGCAGATTAGACAAAGCTAATAACAACTTCTTAATATATATATGGAGGCTCTAGAGCTATATTCAATAAAGTAAAGTTCTTATTCTTGATTGTCCTGTTTAACACCAAATTATATCCTTAAATATTACTTAAGACGCAGTCAAAACTAGAACTAGGAAAGAAAACCAACGAAATATATTATCCAAAACTATTCTGCTCGGCTTAGCGTAGCTTATGGACAGCGAGAAATATAGCGACTTAAAACTTGTATGCCAGGGGCTAGAGTTTAAGGTCTATAAAGCGATTATATATACCCAATCTCCTATACTTGCAGCTGCCTGTAATAGAGGCTTTTAGGTAAAAGCCAACTAAATATCTAGTGGAATTAACCCTAACTAGGAACTAACTAATTAGTAGGAGGCGGCGACTAATATTATAAATATTAACAAGTTTAATTCCGGCACCGTTAAGAGAATGATTTAATTTATGTATAAGAGGGATTATAATAATAGCGAGGAGAAACAAGGATCTAATATTATAAGTATGGAAACGCTTGGCTAAGGTAAGGGATATATTTATAAGCTGATCCAATTTATCTATACTTAAAGTTTAATCTATAGAATTAGAGGCAGCGTAACTTAATAACGCTAATGCCTTATCACCATTTAAACTTAGCGGTGGCGATAATAAAGATATAACAATACGGCTGATAACGGCCAATATTACACTTTATCACGTCTATATTAATGCAATTACCAATTATTATAATATACCATAGCTGAAAGAGCTTGCGAATATAAAAATCTAATATATTTTAGGAACTAGCTGGTCCGCGGATAGGTTTCCTAATATTGCTAATAATGCCTTTAGCCTAATAGGCGACTTAGTATTATATAATATAATTACCTTAACGGCGGCCGAGCATATTGAAGAGTTTATTAAACTTAAGGACTTCGCAGAACTGGATGTTATAGGCGATTTCGCTATTAGCATTATACGGATAGCGATTACTGCATCTAAGGATATAAAGGAAATTTTTATATAGAAACTTTAAGCTATCTAGTCTTAGCTATAACAAACAGAATTACTATTTTAATCCGCCAAGGTAAGGTACGCCGCGGCTGAGCGTAAAAGCGAAAACATTAATAACTGTCTTTATACCCTCTGCTCTGCCAGGACCTGTCGTAATATTGGTTATAGTGCCAAGTTTATATATTATATTAAGGACAGCAGTTATCTGTCTAACCCTAATTGCCCTTATATACTTTATTATAAAAAGTGCTAGCGTTATACATAAGTAAAGATGCATAGCTTAGGAGATCAGCTTAGGTAGGAAGTTATTATATAATACTTCTCTTCCTTTCTCCGTTTGGGTTAATCTAAGAAATTTAAATATATATCTCGTTTATAGTAGGTCCGTTAGATATTGTATAGCAACTATGTCATCCATCCCCTATTAGCCACCTATTACCTTACCCCTTACCCCTTACCCCTTACCCTACCCTTTATCTTATCCTTTACCTTACCCTTACCTCACCCTTATCTTACCTATTACCCCTTGCCCCCCTAGACGAATTATAAAATCCTAGCTATTATATCTATTCTACTAAATACTAAAATAGGATTGGATAAAAACATACTAAAATAAAATAAAAAGTAGCAAAAAATAATAAGATAAGCGCGTAATGATTAGGAAAAGGTCCTATGTGTACTAAGCGCATGGTTCTAAAGATGCATTTTATACTTAAGAGTTACTTCGCAAATATTACACTTAATCTTATCCTGCTATGGGAGTTTAGAGAGATGCGTTTATTAGAAATGCTTTATAAGAGCAGCTAGAGTGTGGAACTTATATATACGCTTACTAATTGCGAGATTTTTATTCCTAAGGTAGATAAAGCATATTTTCGGTCTTTTCTCCTTATATAAGGATAACTTTGCCCTCTCTAGCGCTTTAGCAGCTTCTAAAATCTTAGCATCTTCTTTAATCTTAACTTTGCTAAGGGCAATATCTGTCCTAGACTGTCTCTGGTAATAATTCCGCCGATATACTCTGCCTTTCTTAATATTGCAGTAATCTATAACTATATTAATGGCATTATTACGTCTGCGTATTTTATCTTCTAGTGACATGCTAGAAAGCGTTATAATCGCTTAAATAAGGCGTTTATGTTCAACTAATTTATTATTACTAGATTCCAAGGTTGCTTTAATATCCTCGCTAAATTTATCCCCAGAAAGTTGCTACTTAATATTAATTATAGCTTATTCGTTATCCTAATTCTTCTTAATATTTTCCAATAGCGCATTTCTCTAACGTTGCCTTTTATTTGTAATTTCTTAGCTAAGTTTTTAGTATTCTATACTTCCTACGGTTTTGCGCTTAAGGCTAAGCTTTAGCTTATTTTGAATTTTAATTAAGGTATAAATGCGCGGGTTCTTATTTACCAATAAGGATTATTCTATTATTAGGTGCTATAGCCGCCGCGGGTTAATTAATTGGCTTATTCAGTATACCGCTTTTATTAACTTTTCTTAAGGCTCTAAGCCTTAAACAATTGCCTATATATCTACACCAATACGCCGCGGAAGGTAGTGCTTTAGGAATATTTAAGCGTTGGCGTGCTGCATTATTAGGTCCTAGAGGGCGTCACTTACATTACCTAGATAGTATAGGCGTTAGAAAGGTTTTAGTAGAACTAGCTCTATACAATAGAACTTACCATTCTCGTTAAATGCCTTGCCTACGCCATAACGGAGACTATATAGGCGCGCAACCTGCTAAAATCCCGTAATTGCGCCAAGGTCCTTAATCTAGGGCAAAAGAGTTAAGTATAGTAAAGGCTGGTTGAGTAAGACCTTATAGCTATAGGGGGTTTTAATAAATTGCCAAAATACAGGGATATTATCTAGGTTTAAATGGAGTAGCAGCGGCAACTTATTACGCTTAGGCTTAATATATAGCTTACTAAGCTGCTCTGCGGACGTTAGATTAGGGGGTATAAAAGCTTAGTTAGTAAAGAGAAGGCCTAGAAGAAAGACATAAGGGCTAAAAATAAGTAAAGGGTTAAAGATAATCCTAGGAATTAGGAAAGTATTACTAGTTCTCTATAAGCATAAGGTAAGAGGAATAGGATAGAAAGAGAATATACGCTTCTTTTATACCAAGATATTCTTTAGTAAATTTAAATATAAACTTAAGCATAATCTTATAAGGCCCGCCTTCTAGGTTACAAATAAGTGTAACCATTATATATTAGTAGTATAGATTAAGAAGGGCTTTAGGTTAGCTTATAGTGCAAAAGCCTAGCTATAGTAAGAAATAGACTTGCATCTAATGTCGTCTAACTATATATCTCTTCCTTATTATGACTAAGTTAGTTTTAAGAACTAAGGCGAGATCCTCCGCGTCTATAATAGTCTTTTCTCACTTTTTCTTACTTAAGCTATGTTTCTTTACCAGTTTCTAAAGTACCTAAGAAAGATATCTTAGCTCCGCTTTACCTTACTAGGTTAAAGGGTTAACTAAGAATATAATTACCTTATGCATCTAGTGGTTTAGTTTGCCAGGAATTTTCCCACTAGTCGCTTTCTTGTATATAAGGCAATAGTACTTTTAGTATAAGCTAAGCGAGCTAGAAGCCTTTATCCCGCACTATTTCCTACCCCCTTTCCCTTATTTCTAATTTAGAAACCAGTTAAAGAAGCTATAAAGGAGCCAAAGCAAGAGAACTTGGTATGTTTTCTTAGGGTCTTTCCCTATATAGGTGTAGTATCTAGAAATTATTAGCTCTCTGCCAAGTTAGGCCTAAAAGGAAGCCGCTAAATAGGTTATTACTTACTAATACTAGTGCTCTTTAATGCGGTTAAGGAGATTTATACTACTATTAGCATAGTCCTGTGTTATAAAAATTGGATTCTTTAAACTCTTTTACTGTTTAAGGTAGTATTCTAGTAGATGGTCTTAATCCTTATAAAGCTATGCTTAAGCGGGCGCTTTATAAGCATTACTAGATCTAGCGATGCTATTAGCGTTATAGTTAATGCCACTGTCGGCGTTGTAGTTGGCGTCACTATTGGTATTACTATCGGTATTACTGTTAAAGACAGTTGGTTCTATCCTGTAGCTATTACCATTGCTATCCGTGCCTATATACTCATTGTTAGTAACGCTAGACGATAAGCTGCAATCTAATAATTAAGCGCGCCGCATTCTAGGGAGCTAGAAGAGAACTTAGGGTAATAACAATAGGAAGGATATAAAGAGCAATGTAGGGTTAAGGAGATGGGAGGGTAGATAATAAGAGAAACGGGGCCTAGATCAAACGGATTAGAGGTAGGAGCCATGGAGTATATATAGCTTTAGCGCTAGGCGCATAGAAGGATTATAGTCTGCCTGTTAAAAAGCGAGGGGCATAGGGCGGCGGGGAGTTTTGGCGACGCGACCTCCAAAAACGGCGACAGAACCCTCTAAAACCGGCAGTCAGATCTCTATTTTCTTTTTTAATAGAGTAATATTATAGGGTGTTTAAGCTATTTAAGATGCATTTAATTACGGATAATATTAGGGTAATAGCGTTTAATATTTAATATGTAGCTATGCTAGTATATAATTAGGGCTATATATAACTAGGCTAGTAGCAGCGAATCCTACCTATATATTATTTTAATATATAGCTACCTGCCTAGCCTGCCTATACAGTAGTAGGAATTTATGCTTATTAATATAGTTAACACCCTAGGCTATAATCTATTTAATAAGCCGTCTATATAATTACTTAAGGATTAAGAAACAGCCTATATATAAGAGGCTAGTCTAACCAGAACATATAATTATCTAATTAACAGTATAGAATAAGAGTCTTAGGTAAGTAGAAGGTAAGTCAAGGTAGAACAAGCTTTATATATTAAAGGACAAATGCTTTCTAAACTCTTCTATTTAAAGACTAATTGCTGCTTCTTCTCTAGAGGAGAACTAGCTCCCTATATAATCCTTCTAAGACACTAGTAAAACCCTTTGCCCCTTATCTATCTAACCATGTCTCCTCTAGGACATTAGTGGGATATTAGTAAAACCTTTATCTATTTTATCTGATATATACCTTTTAGGAGCGCCTATTATAATTGCCTCCCCTTTAAAGGTCTTGGTCCTCCAAGACTTTACCTCTTAATAACTCTTATAGAGTTCCAACTAAAACCACTAGGGAAGTTCTTTAGTGGAAAGGTACTCTATAATGCGGCTTATTACCAGTTCTTTACTAGCGTGGAACCTTACTTTGTTTTCTATTCCTCCGCTCTTCTTCCACTATAGCTCTTTATAGTGCCTTTATAATGGAACCTTAATAATAATAATAAAAATTAAATAGGATTTACTTTCCTTATTATAAGAATTTGTTATAAGCTAATCCGGAGGTTGTTCTATACAACGCGTTAACTAGCCACTATCCCCATTTACCTAAAATAGGTCCTAATAATAACGTCTTAATATTAATTTCTTCCAGTTTATAAGCTGTTGTCTTTTACGCGTCTTTCTATTAATAACACCATTTATCTCGCCTTTTAGCAGACTGTTTTTCATTATATCTTAGCTTTTAGCTTCCGCATCTCTAGCTATTCTTTCTACTACTGCTCTATTCTCTTCTTATAACACATCTATAGGTAACAAAATCCCTATTTTATCTCTTTAATAATACTAACTCCCCATAGTATTCTCTTATAATGGCTTGTAATTATACTACACATCCCTAAGCTGGCGGCGGCGTTGTCCCTACTCCATTAGCACCACAGACCACTTCTATTACTCCTATAGTGGTTTCTCTAAAGTGCTGCCTTTATTGCGTTTATACGCTTATATTAGACCCGTCCCACGCCTATAAGATACTACGCTCTAGCAAGAATAGATCTAAGTGTTCCTACTATTACAGCCAAAAAAAAACCTGTGTTCTAGTATTTCCCATTCTATCCTATTCTGGACTTTACTAATTATATTAGATCCCCGCTATTTATGTATATAAGGCTTACTAGCTCTAACGCGCCATTAGGGATTTCCGTTTATATTAAAACAGTAAAAAACGGGGATGAAAGGTGTCTTCTATTACTTGTAGCCTTTTTAATTTAATAAGGGTTTCTACTGCTATAAAGATATAGCAATCTCGGATATATAGTGTCTAGGAGCGTATATATAAGCAGTTTGTTTTTATAAATAACAATATTTACACTCTTACGCGGGCCTTTCTAGCCAGGTAAATCTCTTTAGTAATACGTTTAGAAACTATACTAACTCTTTAGCCGTTAACTTTCTAATCCTAGCCTAAATGCTAATTTAGAGCCTAGGGATAACACTAAGAATAGTAATAAAGATAAATGTTCTCCCTACTAGTCCCCCAGTTATAGTAGTCTGTCTAGTTTTTGCCGCTCTAAGAAGAATATTAGCAAGAATGCTAATGCTTCTAGGGATAGGAGTGCTAATAATACTGCTAGCAATAATGTTAAGATAAAAGAGGAGGCTTCTATTGCTACTTCTAGTATTTAAGTTATTATCTTATTCTTTCTTTCTTCTTATAGGATAGCTTTATATAGTGCCTCTCTAGTGCCTCTAGGATTCCCTAGTACTAGGAATCAACTTTATACTTTAGGGATGCCTCTATTCTTATTTTTGGTAATAGTCCGTGTAAAAGCAGTATACTACTATAATCTCCGTATATAATAAACAGGTGGTGTTCTTATAGGTGCTTTACAATTTCTTAAAATTTCTAAGTCTTCGCTCTGTGTCTTTTTAGTTCTCTTTATATTATTAACTCTACTGTATATCTCTAGTATTAGACCGGATACTCTCCTTTTATTCCTAGGGAACCCTTCTAAATCCCTAGGGCCCCTTCTTTTAGTACTACTACTTATTCCTAAACAGTGTCTTCTTTAAATAGTATCCCTAGTGGTTCTTATATAAATCCCTATAGCTTTCTCTTACAGGATTCTAGGATCCTTATTATAATAGTAAAACGTTCCTGTTTCTAATGCCTATACTTAACCTTATAGTTTTAATTTATAGGGTCTTCCCTATTATCTTATCCGTAGTATATTTAGAACTATTACTAAATCCTAATTTATAGTCTTTAGGAAAGTTTTAATTGCCGTATTATATCCTAGCCAAAGGTGTTCCTTAGGTTCCCAACTATTATATGCCTAAGAGTATCCTTCCTAATAAACTAAAAATTCGCGTTTCTTCTAACGCCATCTTTAGTTTAGAATGTCTTCTATATTCCATTCTAGTTCCCTATTAATTTTGCTAGGTGGGGGTAGATCTACACTATCTCTTCTCCGGTATAACTTTAATAAGGAAATATAAAATGTGGGATATATTAGATATAATTTCGGCAATTCTAATTTATAGGCTTAATTTCGTTTGGTTTTCCTAACTATCTTAAAGGGTCTAAGCCACCTATGGTCCAGCTTCTTCTTAATACGTTTTATTTAGATATTTTTTATAGATAGTAAGACTTCGTCTCCTATTTTAAATTCTTTAGGTATATATCCCTTATTATAGTACCTTTTTTATATAGCCTAGGCGTCTAGCAAGTACTTTTTAAGTTCTTCTCTACGAATTCTTATTTGCTTAACTCTCTTAGACCCTACTAGTGCCTTTCTTTTAGGAATAATGTCCTTAACATTCTAGGGGTTATTTGCTTTTACCCCAAACAGTACTTTATAAGGGGTCATTTTTGTGCTGTTATAGATACTTATATTATATATATATTACGGGCCTTAAAGATCTCTTTAGTATATAACTTAAGCCACTTTTGGAGCTCTTGCTGCACCCGGCCCAAAAAGACCAAACCAACCAAAAGAACCCTAAAAAACACCCTAATAATCCCCTAAGATGCATGCATCACAGGGGAGGCATAGGTGGAACGACGGTGGTACGCAGTC
>Ga0307507_10004877_pt1 | contig 22994 bp, 30 predicted proteins | sample 7_EM_MG_FD_207223 | JGI IMG/M metagenome (GOLD analysis project Ga0307507, IMG submission 207223) | Populus trichocarpa ectomycorrhiza microbial communities from riparian zone in the Pacific Northwest, United States - 7_EM | ecosystem: Host-associated > Plants > Roots > Unclassified | place...
TAATTGCCTAAAGTTTGCTTCAATATTGCACAGTCCACACACACAATTACAGGCTAAAAAGAAACTTAGATCCCTTTGTGACTAATTTTTTGCCCTGCATTGAACATTGAAATAGCTGCATAAATTGCTGAAAGGTGGATAATGTTGATAAAAAACAAATTAGGCTAACAAACAAATAGACAGGAGATTGTGCTGTTCTTTTGGGTAGGTGCTCGACATTTACAAGCTGCAAGTGAATAATTTATGTGGGAAAATACAGTCATCCACCCCTTAATGATACAGCGAAATCATTAAATTCAATTTTCAATTCTAAGGAGCATGTCTTGCCCATAAAAACTGCACAGTAACTCTCTATTAATCATTATAATCCATCCCTCCAAATTTCAGAAGATTCTGTTATGCCACTGTGTAGAAATTTACAAAATATGGGTGTATCATTGGGGGGTGAGAGCATTTTCAGCAAAGTCCACAGAACATCCACTTTTGAACATTTTACTGTGGAACCAGAACTTTTTCTAATCGACTTGAAATTTTGTGGAGGACTTGTTGGTATGTATATGTAATCAGGAAATTTTGTTTGAAAAAATATGATGATGATTTGGGGAAGCTATAAAGTATACAAAAGTGTATCAAAAGGGGGTGGTGTATCATTCAGGGGTGGATGACTGTAGTATTTTGTAATAGTTATGTCCGGCATGCAACTCGGCAGTGGACAAATAACGGTGTTTGCCGTGATAACGAAGCTGGTCTCTCCCTGTTGCCATACAAAAACATCTATCTCTATTTGTGCATATTTAGCTATTATTTTCTCGTGCATACATACATAATTGTTAGCTTCTTGTACATAATTGAGGCTGAGCGGAGTTTTAATCCAGCACCAGGCACAAAGCGTTATGATCTGTGATTGCTGACTCAGAGGGGGTGCCGAGGTACTAGGTGGTGGTCAGGGTATGCATCACTTGTGATCTACTAGATTTGGACATGTGGGAATAATATGGATGCACATCAAAATCAAAATACGGCCGTATTTTTGTTACCGGACTGACCAAGAGGTGCCAGATCCACAGATCGCGGCCATAGGTCCCACGGTGGGGTAGGTGGGTACCCCCAAATTGGGAAGCCCACGTAAGCAAGGCAAGCAAACGGCGAGATTTAGGCGAGAGAGCTCGGCAATGTCGGCATCTCATGATAATCGGTGATGAGCTTTGGTTGAGCTCTCGTCTCCCTCCTGGACGCGTATCCGCCGACGCGTCGATATCGACATATCCTTTTCAACATGGCAAGCTGACAATGTACCAGCATCTCCAAGCGCGACATTTTGGATGGGAGGGGAGAGTATCACAAGGTCAGGAACTTGAAGAATTCCGTAAACAAATCACGATAACATACGAGGAGGAAGCAAGGCTACAGAGATCCCAGAGAGTCGTCGCGGTTTGCACATTGTCAGCGCTGACGTGCGCCATGCCAACCCATTGTACCTTCCGTCTATTCGCAATGAACGCGGCGATTCTCCAAGAAGGCCAAGATGCCCTGCATTGCCCCATCCACTTCCCATTCAACCTATTCAACTACCAACAGCCTCTAATCAACGTCTGCTACCTTATTTGCACAATACAGATGTCTTTGCGGACTGTTTAAACTAATCGTACAACTCCTTCGGGCTGAACTTGCAATAAAATCCCTTTCGTGAATTGAATCCATGTACTTAGTAATACATAGGTGCCATCTCAACCTTATTGTTTTGACTTCAAAATGAGCATGTATGATCGTGCTCGGCGCCTGCAGCGGAGATGTTTTGTTTTTGATGCGAAGACCCTTCGCCGTTGATATGCCGTCTCCCGGAAATTACCGGTTGTGCTTTGTCATGGAGGGCTGAGGGCCACGATCTGTGGATCTGACACCTCTTGGGACTGACTCTTACTAACGTAACCCCTGACTTTTGCTTTTGGCCACTTCACAGCAAGTTGAATCCTGGTCCTACTCACCCCTCTCAAGTGGCTTTGCCCATATAATATTCAACCTTCAAGGAAATGCATTAAGCTACTGACAGCCCTCTACATCAACTATTGCAGAGTAAATGTCCAACTTGCATAAGGTGGCATTTCGTGGTCGCGGACAGACTAGTTTCTGATTGGGTTCAATGATAAATAAGAATTTCCAGCTTGGTGGGGGTGGGGATGGGTCCACATATTCTTTGAAGAAGTCAAGTAGACCCTGTTTGATGTAATGGGTTTCTGCGATAGTGAATTGGAAAATGAAAAGCCCCTCATTGAGCCAGATGAACGAGTCGAGTGCCTCCTTGTTGTCCGCTTCCGGGACATACATGACATTGCGGGCAAGTGACAGGCGTTTGTTATCTGGGAATTCTTCCGTTCGAATGGGTTTGATATTGATCTTCAACTGACGTGTCAACGCCTCCTGATGCCGTTCCTCCAGTTGTGAATTGGTTAAGGGTACGTGGCTGGAGTACCTTCGAGGCACTCCCTTTCGAGCTTGATCCAACTTTACCATTGGAACGAGCTCGAGGGTGATCTCCTCCTGGAAGAATCTCTGTGCAAGGGCCTCGAAGAAAACACCAGCCATCTTCCTCCCTTCAGGCACCCTTGCAAAGGCCTTGTAGAGACGTAAATGTTCCAGGTTGCGGAACCGATTGGAGAGTCTTGATTGGATATAAGGAGTGACGGGAATGACCACGCCTTGGCTATACACATCGTCTAATGATTCGCGTCTGAGGAGAGCAATCTTGTGAGACGCGGAATCGGTCCCAAGGTCCCTACTGGGAGCCCTCTTGACCAATGATTCGAGTTTGTCTGACGTGATCTCTGAGATTGCGCGGCGGAGGTCCCCTTCGTACAGACTCATAGCCATAGAGTTTATTTGATAATCGATGCAGAGGCGAGGGATAGGACCAAGCTGATCGAATATTTCGTTCGTGCGAGACTCATCGAGGCGGCCTCGGGGGTCTGTCGATGCACTACAGTTCCTCAAGGTGTGAGCTTTGTTGAAAGATCAAATGCTGGACTCACTCGTAAGATTTCTTTCCTTTTCCATGGATTCATAATTAAGATCATCGGGTCCACCGTCTTATGTAGACGCGACCACCTGTCACGGCGTGGAGAGGTTGAGAAGATGACAAAAAGTCGAGTCCCGTGCGTGACTAGACGGGAAGGAACGCCCTGCGGGGCCTCATCGGAATCGACCAAAGTCCAGATGAATCGTTTGAAAGGAGCTACAAACAAGAAGCAGTGCTGTTGGTAGTACCAAATGGTTTCTTTTCGGCTAGGCATCGGCGCAAAGCGTAATAGACCCACACACTCTTGCCTTTATGCAACGGTGTCATTTTCAAAACAATCCGAGAAGGCGACAAGCTCACCGATCCCTGGTTGGCCTGTGACGACTGCACAGGCTGCCTTATGCGCCGACGGGGGGTTGTCATAATAATCGTTAACAGAATTGAAAACACGGATGTATTCGGCTCGAATCCACAATTTTGGGAGCTCGAGTCCATCGATGTCGATGTCGAGCATGTAACAACCGGGAATGATATCGTCGTCTGGGTCTATTGTCGTTGCCTCATCCATGGTTTCGTCCACAACCGCTGTCTCATCCGCAACCATCTTCTCGTTATCGACGGCGTCCATGCGCTCCTCTCCTTCTTGATCCCGTAACCCAAACTCACTTCCCGTAGCAGGACTGGCCTGCTGTGCCTTCAGCCACTGCTGCCCCTCAACCGCCATGTTCTTGTCCCAAAACTTTTCATGCAACATAGCAAGGGGTTCATCTTTCTCGAGTATCGTCCATGGTTGCATACGGCGTGGAATTTTGACGATGGACGCAAGTGTTGTGGTAGTCCAGAGCACGACACCCCAACGTCATCCACTGGATTTGAAAGCTGGTGGAATATCAACCATTAATTATCGTTTTCAACTTTCCATAAAATTAGTCAAACCTTGAACAATGAATATCATTCTTGCGCACCGATATCGATAAAGTCTATTGATCCTGAGGGCCACGTTTTGGCCAGGTTCTACAGAAAGTCGTAAATGGAAAAACAACTAGTTACAAAGTTGTAATGTAAGACTAGTGTATGTTCGGTGTATGGAACCAAACGTTTAGCGAAGAAAGTCCGTAAGTCAGATGAGCAGGTTAAAAGGTTCCGAGTATTAAGTCTTGCAGACGAGAAATATCGAAATCACCAGCGAAGGATCACTGACAATGGAGAGACGGTCCAATAGTAATGAGTGTATGTCCGTGGAGGAGTAAGTGTCAATACGAAAAGATCATTAGCCAGGGGTTGAGAACAATCTACGACCATACCAATTAGAGGTTTTGCTGTGAACGCGACATCAAGGGGACTCACAGGAAATAGAATATGCCCTCCAGCAACGATTCTTCATAGAATGTTTAGTAATTGAACCTATGATTTTTGAGGATGGTTTGACTCACGCTAGAGGCAAAATCACGGCCCAGTCTACTCCGGGAATTCGCCAGCCAGGAGGGACCAGGGAAGTCGAGAGGATAATCATCCCAACGATAATAGCAAAACACAGTCCAAGGGCTAGCCAGAAACGTTTAACGATTCTGGGAACCTCGATCCAAAAGTTCGACCTCTCCACCTCCTAGTGAAGAAAAAGGTGAGATTTACATACAGGAATCAACTTATCGCAAACCTTTTTGGTCGCACCCCAGGTGATGTTGTAAGAGAAAACGTGGGCAAGGAGAGCGGTCGATAGGTGGATGCTCAGACCTCCGAAAAAAAACATGCTGGCCAGGTTGTTAATACGAAGAACTCATTTTATCACGGAAGTAAACATACAAGAAGGGAATCCATGTGATGTTCTCGATGAAGGAAGAGAAAATGTCCCGCTGGCCAAGACGGTATTCCAGCAATGTGAAACCGAGGTTTCCAGCCCCAGGAAAGACGACTGTGCAGGCAAGCCAGATTTCAAAGCTATGCATGTAGAAGCCGTCGACCTCATACGCAAACCCCAGAAGGAGGTAGTTGAGTACGGAAAGGATAGCGGAAGCGGCAATGCCGTAGTAAGAGAACATGTAGGACATCATGCTGATTTTGTAATGGACAGGTGCGTTCGACCACAAGAAAATGCGCAGTTGTTTTGTGATAGGCCCCAGTCTCCACCAGCTAATGAGCGGATTGAAGATAAGCTCGTTGCAACCTAGAAAGCGGTGAGATGCAGAGGACGTGACTAAAACAACAAACGAACCATATGAATACTTTTGCCATCGATTAAGTTCATCATCCACGGTGAGTGATACACCTTCTTTAAATCCGCCTTCAGAGTAGGCGGCCCATCGAATAATATATCCTTTCAACTAATAACGATGATCAATTTAACAGAGTAGAGCTCAACGAGAGAAATGCGTACCTGGAGGCGCAAAGCCATATCAAAGTCCTCAGATACATTGGATTCAGACCAGATTTTCTCAACACCATCTGTGTCAACGAACGCAGCGTCTTGCAAAGCAGACCACCGAAGGAAAGCATTGTGCCCAACGAATGGCGCCACTTCCCCGTTCGCACATCCCATCGAGATACACTTGTTGATCCGGCGTGTAAAATGGGCAATGCCATTCTCGAAATAGTGGTGTGCAACTTGCATGACGTCTTCAGAGATGAAATTATAAGGGGTCATTAGCCAGGAGACATAGCGTCACCCACCGGATTCATGTTGGATGATGCTCACTTCAGGGCATTCAGCCAACTCACGAGCAGCATCCCTGAAACAATCCTAGTGATAGCGATGAGCCTCCTCCATCTGATCTTAAAGAGGAGCGCGGTACCTCTGGAACGATTGTATCTGAGTCCACGATCAAGATTATGTCACCAATTCTGAGTGATCTAGCATTGCTGGCCCACGGTTTCCACTTCTGGCCATTCCCTTGATAAATCTCTTCTATGGCAAGATCCAGCGCCTTCTCCTCCAACGACTTCTCACCGTCAACTTCGTCGGTACTTTCATCAGCGGCCTCTAAAGCAAGGATGTGCCTCTCCATGCATAAGGATAGCTGCGTGATCGTTGAAAAACTTTCAATTCAAGGTTAAGGGAAGGCATACCTGAAGGCCATAGTTCATATTAGAAGCCTTCTTAAAGCGTCCAGCACGTTTGTAGCCATCAGGATCGTTGGAATGAGGTGGACGAGCGACCCAACCAATGTTATGATCAGCATAGAAAGAAATACGCTTCTGCTTCTCCTCTTCGCTCAAAGATTGCAAACCGTCGTCGTGGACGAAGATAGCTGATGTGCCCCCTTGCCTGGCATACGTTTGCATTGCTCTCTTAAGAGAAAAGACGGAGGGTGTGCTGCGTCATGAAAGAAAGTATAAGTGAAATGAAGCCACGAGAAGAGGAAGTTTAAAGGAGAAATAGGCAGTAAAGATGCTTGAACGGTGAATTGGATGGCCGATGCCAAACGTATATCAGCCACTGAAATTGAAAATTAGGTGTACAAGTTTGAAGGTGCCGGCGAAATGATGAAGTGACCGGAAAATGAACGGGACCGGACACTTACATAGTCTCTTCCAAACTTTCTTTATACACTGGTAGTTCGACAGTTATGTGGGGAAGTTTTGAATCGACTTCACGATTTGGTTCGGGTTTGACGGCGGAATAGTAACGAGAGTTTTCGTGATACTGGGCAACAGGACCAATACTACCACGATGTCAGCTTTACTTCAAGAAGCACGACAAGAACTCACGTACACAAACGACAAATTCGCCACAATTTGTGACGAAAAGAACTGATGACTATTGAGCAAGGCAATTCTGCAGCTCTAATCACCAGGAAGCTCACCAATGATACGCAAATGAGAAATGGGGTGGCGGCGAGGAGGGCGAACCGCATGTAGCTATGATCCAATCTAAATTCTTGCAGTAAAATCGACAGACCGCTGGCGATGAAGACTAAAATGTCGCGGGCATGAGTTAATACCATGCGGAGAGAACAGGGTACTCACAAATTGAGAGAGCGCATCCTATCCCTCCGTAGACCGGCGCAAAGAGGCGGATAGGTCGGGCCTGCGGGGCAGCAGAGCCTTTTTCAGTATCGCTTGAGGCCTTGGCTGGGGATTTTTTTGATGATAGTTTCCAACTCCAAAATTTACGTTCAGGCTGTGGCGCCTCGTTTTCAGCGACGGCATTCTCCATCTTGGTTGCGGCTTCCACGACACCGTCAGATGCAATAGCGGCTTTCTCATTGAGGTTAACGTCGGAGGCAGTCATTGAAGGAGCGGAGGATGTGTTGATTGAGGTGATGAAGGATGGGGTGGCGACCATATTGCGCGATTGCCACACCAGCTTCATGAGCTTCTCGTCAAATTCATTGCACAATGGGACAATGTGGTCAAGGTCGTCGGACCACACGACGAGGACTCGTTCGTCACGCTAGAGTGGCGATAAGAAATAACCTAAGCTAGAACTATGGACACAACCTACAAGGAAAGCGCCACATTGCTCTTTCTCGGCCTTGGGAAGGTGGCTTACAGTGTCGAGGATTTGAATACGAGTGTTCGCATCAATGTAGATAGCCAACGCATCTTCTGCACTGGGGGCGACCATGTTAGTCTTGAGGAAGGAAACGTGGGGTTAATGCAACTCACACGGTAGCCAGTGCAGAGTTAATGGCAGCGCTTCGGATTTTGACAGCCACGAGTGGGTTCAGACCGCGGACGGCAGCCTCAAACGGTGCCAAGAAAGGGTTCTCGTAAGGGAAGACACGAAATTGGCCTGGGTCCACTCTCAAGCAGACTCCGGCAGAAATGTTCTCCTCTGAGGGTTTAAACCAGGCATCTCCTTGGGTCTGAGGAGAATAGGTCAGTAATAAAATTTACGAGTAATGAGGCGCGCCGACTTGGCCAAATCATGGGAGATATGGAAGACTTACTGCCCGGAAAATCCAATGTAAAACAGCGTCGAATGAATCGTAGTCCATGGTACCTAATTATGAGCTGACGAGGGGGAACGAAAGCCTGGGTCGCGTAAAGTAAGGTGACAAGGCGCTCACAGGTCCCAAAAGAATTGTTAAATGAGACGGGAGTATAAAAGAGAATCGGTCAGCGGAACCCAATCAGACGTTGTAATTTCTTTGGTAAGTCCTGCAACGAAACGCGACTTCCATGCAAGGCAGGAATCGAGACTCCTAGATTCGGTGAGATCATGATAGCCACCCGAAAGGCGATGAACGTTTTCAGAAGGAGACATGATCAGGAAAGGGAAAACTTTTCTAGGGCAAATCGTAAAGATAGGAACGGGTCCCACAGATGCGTTTTGTTGTGTACTGTTCCTCGAAGCAAACCGCCTTTTTTTCCCCTGACATGATCGGATTATTAGGAGGGCCGTTAAAGGCACTGTTTACGTCTGATCCTGCGGAGATTTCAGAAGCTCCCTGAACCCGTGAGAGGGAGACTTGTGCCAAAGAAGCGTGAGAGGGCTTCGACGACACTCCAGCTTTTTTTCGGGGACTTAATGGGCAAGCACTTCAGCATAATTGATTCGAACCAGCCTAGCGGTTGATGAGAAAACGTGTCTCGACAGGTTGAGCTGGCTGATGAGTCGCATCTGCTATCAAATCCTGGCCACCCCTTGCTCAGCGCGGGCGCCGCGATGCCGCCAGTTTCGTGCAAAAGTACCTGTGAACATTGTAGAGTCCTCTAGCCAAGAAATCAGCCACTGGCAACGTTTGGGACACTATCTGGAGTCAGGTTGAAACGTTGACGTGTGATCTCGTGTGATCTTTGTGTGATCTGGCTCAGAGGTGCTTATTTGGCTATGTTTTCCAAAACCCTTAAATTTACCAGATTCTGGCTCGTAATTCAGGCTCGGAAGTGCACCTGAATGTGTTCGTCAATTGATTTGGGTACTTATAAACACCTTTCGTAAGTAATTTCAGAGGTTTGAAAACAATGAAGGGCACATCGGAGGTTCATTTCCTGGGATGAGAGATAAGGGCATATACATAAAATTGGAGGTTTTATTTTTAGTTACCTCGAAGACAATTAAAAGAAAGGCTATTCTTCGTACAACTTGTCCTACTGGATGCCAGGAGGTGCCAGTGGACAATTTATCTACCATATTAAATGCCACAGACTGTTTTTTGAATATGTGTTTTCAACTTGAATCATTTCAAGCCTTGAAAAAATCGTTAGCATACACCGGCCCGAACACAGCAGCTGCACTCCTAAGCAGATCAGGCATGGTCAAAGACATCTGAGAAGGACGTAGTTCAAATAGATGCTTTTACAATATAGTACTATACAGCAAAAACCCTATATATGTGTTAAAGTGAGCAGCACCCGACGTAAACCTGTAAAAAACGTTTTAGATTTCTACTGGGCAAGAAACGCTAGCGCGAGTTTAGTACGAGGTATGCGAGGTATTTACTTAATTAGAGTTACGCAATAGTAGAATCCTAATATTATGGCGGCTAGGTTTTTTTCATCGTTGGAATACTTGAGCTAGTACCCGACTCCGAGTCTGCTACTCCTTACTGCTCTCTCACAATTATCCAATCTCTTGTAATTGTGGAGCGCGTTGATTTTTCTCAAGTCTAGAACTCACATTGATTTCCGCTCGAAAAAATGAGTAGACCGAGTCGGTCTTCCGTTCCAGCGATGCCGATTGCGAATACATCCGATGTCAACACGTTCGGCCCTCGTCCAAACCTGACCGTTCTGAGAAGAATTTGGTAACTGAGATTCACTCCGAGACGTGTCCGAACAAAGCTCCGGTAGCCTTATGGATAAGCCACTAGCCTCCCACGAACGTCCTCGACCTGATGTTGAATGCCAGCGGGGTGATACTTCGGCGTTGCAACACTGTTGCCACTCGCGTTTCGAGATTCACAACAAACTTAAGATCAAGAGGAGCGCGCTAAAAGAAATGCATCTGAGGAATTGATATGGCGTTGTAGGGTTTATGTGCCACTAGATTATAGATCGAGTAATTGCGCGTGCGTGTCGGTGGTGAACCTCGTGTATTTACACTTGTTTAAGCTACAAGCCATTGTTGTTTTCAAGATGAGTTCGAGTTGTGCGGCCAAAACTTCAAATCAGTCACCCAATTCACCAGCCAGCGCTGATCTCTGCTCTCTAAACAGGTAACATTGCGTTTATTCAAGGCGTGTTATCCCATATCGTGCACCCTAGTTCGTCAGTCACAGGCTGTTTTCTCAGGCAATCCCATCAAACTTCTTCAATTCGATCTCTATCCGGTATCCTGTTCCCGTAGCTTCTCGCCGAATTTGGCTTCAATCCGCGGTTTTTACCCTTGACCTTGAATGAATAAACTAGGCTGGCATACTTATCTTCACAGAAAACAAGGCAGGTACTGCCCTCGCAGACTGAAATTTCGTAGGATATTATTCTCACTCACTCTCAGCTTTACCGGCGGTAGTGGCCCATGTATTCCTGCGCGCCGGATTTAGGAGCTGGAATCCATCCGTTACAGCCTAGCGGCTGACTGGGTTTCCAATACAGTTCGTGATTGATGTGCGTCTGTACCGGCGGATGTTCAAGAAGCAAAACCGACACGAGGATCGAAGGAAAGTCGGATGGGCAAGATGTCTTGCGAATGCTTTACTTCTGAGGGAATATTTTCATACCTTTTGGCAGATGATGAATCTACTCAACTCAAGGGAGCTGATGAGAGAGAGGAAATGCGAAATGTTCTATTTTTCGGCCTCGCTGACCTGCTTCATGTGTAATGTCCACCTATCTTGCGACTTGGACCTTATATCGGGATTAATTCCTGTGTACGGCATCATCATCATTTTTCAAGGTAAGTCGTCTGTCGAGGCTCACACACTTAGGGTTAGCTATTTCTTTTCTGGACCGCTCTACATCCCATCCAGAAAAATCTATGCCATGGAAAATCCTTGTTCCGGCGATGATAAGAAGTTGTATGGCTACTTTCGAGCCGGTCTGTCAGTCAAAAAACAGACTATCGGGCGGATAGTTGGCTGCTATAGAATTTTCTGGCTCTTTCTGATTGTGGATGATTTTATCCGCAGCCGCAACTGGTGAAATCCCAGGTTTCAATCGGGTAGGCAAACAGCGTATGAGATCATTCCAATCAATGCTTGTGATCCAACGGGTTCTTCGAGGCCAGGAACAACCAAAATTGTCGATGCCGGTGAAGAAATCAGTGCACCCAAGAATAACTTATAATCTGCTGTCGGCATTTTTAGCCTTGCTCATCTTCCCTCCACGCCGCCATGTCATCCCCACTAACGAACGAGGAGGCGCTCTCAGAGCCACATTCAAAGTTCGTTATTGAAGGCGGTAACGAAGGGGACGAGGGCCACGCCTCCTTTCACTCTCGCAATACGTCAAACGCCGAATCTCCTACCATGACTCCTCGCAGTCTAAGTTTCGGTGCAGTCACCAATCCATTCTCCCCTCCTGCAAGTGTTGCCAGTTTCAGTAGCCCCGAATACACTCCAGGATGGTCGCCTGCGTCTCAAAGTCCACAGCCCCACTATCCATTCCCGGAAATTAGGCCCCGTAGTAGCGGCGTAAATTCTGTCTCAACCAGCATAGCCGACCTCTCCCGTACGTCCTCGTCACTTTATGGTAACAGTCGCCCAGGGACCGCCGACCTCGCGCCGCCTGTCCGCACCTCGTCGGGGGCCCGCTTGCGAGAGTCGTTTGCTTCTCCACGAACACGCCCTTTGACGATTTACAGCACTGCACAGGGGTCTGGAACCAAAGTTCAGCGAGAACGGCCCAAGTCTACAATGCTGATGTCGAACACGACTTTGAGCAAACCGTGGCTCCAGACACGTGATCCTTACACCCGCATTGCCTACTTCGTGACGTACGGAGTTATGATGTTAGGAATCGCTGCCGGTGCGCTTCGCTGTTGGTTAGGTTGGAACAGTGTTGCTCTCCTTTCGGGCAATCTTTGCCCTGTTCTGGATGAGAACTTTGATTCCTCGGACGGCATATTCGGTGATAATGGCAAGTTTTTCCGCGAAGTAGACATGAGCGGCTTTGGGTGAGTCATTTCATTGAAAATGTCTATCTGTGTCGAAAATTGATGTTATGATAGTAACGGCGAATTTGAGATGACAACTGCCTCGGGGAACAATTCATTTGTGCAGGATGGATTCCTATATATTTCGCCAACTCTCACATCGGATAACATTGGCGAAGCCGCTATTGTGGATGGCACTGTTTACAACATAACGGGATGCACCTTCAACACCACCCAGGGTCTTTCATACACGACCGCTACGACGCAGGCTGTGAATTACAGTCAGACTTTCAACATTGCTCAGTATAACAAGGCATGCTCCGCCATTAGCAATTCCACTAGTGGGAAAATTATCAATCCCGTCCAAAGCGCCAGGCTCAGTACTCGATACAGTGCCAGTATTAAGTACGGCCGTGTCGAAGTAAGAGCTAAGATACCTACTGGGTCTGTTGAATCGTTCCTTGATTTGCACGAAGCTGATACTTCTTCGACAGGGACTGGGTAAGGATACTGGATGCCCGTCATTCCCTCTGATTAACATCTTTCACACTAGATGTGGCCTGCCATTTGGATGCTCCCCGTCGACAACACATATGGCCCATGGCCTTTGAGTGGTGAGTTTTTTACCTTCAGATGGCTTGGCTCCGATGTCACGGCGGTCATCACACCTCATGGTTATACACGTTGCATTGGGTCCTCAGGATTTCATATCGCTTCCTTTACTGTACCAGCCTTGACCCCCTGAGTGCGGTTCTTTGACGTATTGTTACCTCCTCTTCAGGCGAAATTGATATCATGGAAGCGCGTGGTAATGGGCCAAGCTATCCCAAGCAGTTTGTTACTTATCTCCTCCTCATTCATAGAGTTGCTGAACATGATATAGGGGAAGCAATTACGTTCGCGGGTCTTTGAATTGGGGCCCACTAACATGGATAAATGCTGTCTCCAAGACTTTCGGTTGGCGGGTGATGCATAGAGGCAGCTTTGATCAGGACTTCCATACCTACACTCTGGAATGGGATCAAAGCTTCATGTGCGTTATTCTTTTGAGGATTTGAAACAACTCCGACGGACCATTAATTTCAGACGAATTTACGTCGACTCTCGGTTGCATCATTATCTTGATCTCAGAATGAACGTAGACTTCTGGAAGCGCGGAGACTTCCCCGCAGTTGTTCAGAATGGTTCGGAAGCAATCATTCTTGAAAATCCATGGGTCAATGGAACCAAAGCTGCTCCTTTCGATCAACGTGACTGCTCTGTTCTCGTCAACGAGATTATACGCTGACAAAGTTGGTGTTAGGGTTTTATCTCATCCTAGATGTTGCTGTCGGTGGTACAAGTGGCTGGTTCCCTGATGGCTCAGAAAAACCTTGGTTGGATGGATCTGCAAGTACGGATATCTCTCTGCTTGCTGTATAGATGATTGATCATTTTTCAGCTGCGATGGGTGATTTCTGGAGTGCCAGGAGCAAATGGTTGCCGTCTTGGCCTTCTGACGCTCACAACAGAGCGATGGTTATGTGAGTTGAGATTTTTCTTGAACAATGTTGTGGTTAACTTATCGTTGCGGAACGTAGTGATTACGTCAAAATGTGGCAACTGTGTTAAACATGAAGGACCATCTCCCTGATTTATGATCTCAAATTGGACAGCCAATGCCAATGATACATTTAAGGCGTTCTCGTTCGAGCTTGCGGCGTACCTCTCACTCTTTTACAAGATACACCTTAATCACTTTACTTTACTTATCTATTCTCTATTCCAACCTTCCTATTTATGTAGTTTGTGGACACGTCCGTGCCTTCTTTCCACCTTGCGCATACTTGAACAACAGTACTAACTTTAGCGTTAACTGAGCTCCTTCCCTGGATCCCGATAGTATCGCTCCGGTCAATGGAAACCCCTGTTTCTAGTGAGTCGCTAAAGCACGGCTAGGACGCAGAAGACAAAATCTAGGAGAATTTGAAGTGTGCATTAACTGGTCCCCATGCGTAGCTCGGACTTGATGAGTCATGGCCATGGTGATTTGCAGATCGCGTACACCAGCACTGACGCATAGCTTGTGCATAGTACAGGCGATTTTGACGGCTACCCCGGGGACTTAACAAACACTTCCAAAGAAATCTGACAAGATGCAACTTCGCTTGAGTAAACTGAGGACCGTTGACGGCTCAAGTATCCTGACCTCCTCGTTGGTGCATCGAGATTGGTCATGCTGTGGCGTTGGTGGAGACACTGCTTTCGGTGCGGTTTGTTTGACGTCCACGTAAAGATTAGGTCATGGCAAGGCATGACACCATCGAGGCGTAGATTCGATTGCTGGGGCACAGCTGGAAGCTGGGCATGATGTATCTATACGCTGCTTGAGGGGTGGTAAGTACTGAGAAGAACAGATTGATGAAGGGAAGCTTTAAGCATTTGAACATGACTGCCTCGCGTTCGAGTTGACAAGAGGGCGGGATACAAAGTTGCGACGCGTATGTGACTTTAAATGCCCCTCAATGGCGAAGCTGCAATCACACCTCTAGGGGATCATAATAGATCGGATCATGTTGGTTTTTGCTTGGGTCGCAATCTGAAGGCCAGTTGGTCGATGTTACTTGCGTTGACGGGGGTGCCACTTAGCCTTTTAATGGAACATGTAGGCAGGAATTGTCATGAATAGTGGGTATGGCTTCAATTACATTGTCCGGCTAGTGCATGGCTCAGCCGAGACTCGACTCAGAAACAGTCAGGAAGAACGCACTCATGTACATAAATAGTGCCTGTCTTTTGTGGCATAAACTATTGATTCGCCTGCATTTGTGGATGCGCTTCTGGCTGGGTGTTGGGTGCTCTTTCTGAAATCAAGGGTTGATGCTCTGCAGGATGGTCACTTCCACCTGAATGGTCATCACAACATTTGCTCCTGCATAGATTCTCTGTACATCCGTGTCCTGTGGGATCTCAGACAAATTCTGAATAGCGAGGAATCTTTGGGCATACGAATCGATAGAAAATCCAGACAAAACCCAGCAGCCACATCACAGCAAACTGTCACCAGGATTCCACACGGTTGCTCAGCCATATCTTGAACAAAAATTTGCGCGCTATACGTCCATATAATTACTAGAAAAGTGCCTGTGGGTGTCCGCTGGAGGATGTGCTTAGCGTTGTCGAAGGGAGGTTGTCGTTTGGTCTTATTTATGTCTCCTCAGAATTTGATCTTGGACCCTTGAACGCGGCTTCTTTCTCTTTCCTTGTCATCGCCGACGCCATCAACTTATGGAAACCATCTTTCCGCCCATTCGAGGTCGAGGACGTGGCATTGTTGGTGACCCAGGTCGAGGGCGGCCACACTCTCGAAATAAACACTGGACGCCAGGCGAAAATGCAAGAAGCAATATGCCCACTCATTCTGATGGCGAAAGGTGGGAAAGAGGCGGGCATAGAGGCGGAGGTCGAGGCTCGAGGGGTGGTGGTCGTGGAGTGCCTCGCAAGTTCCCCAATGTATCCCTGCGCGTCAACCAGGGATCGACTAAGGGGAAGGAGCGCGCCACGAACGAATTAGAGGCAGAAGTTGACGTAGAGGCTGAATACCACGTTGAAGAGGTCATGAACGAAATTGATGAACCCGAACTCGAAACTCAGGAAGAACGCGAGAGGTTTTACCAAGACGTAGGTGTGGCGTTCTTTTCTAAGACGTTGGTTGCTGACTCCTTCCAGTTGGTGAAAGCACGTGAAGCTGAGCGGAAAAAAGCCATTGCAGAAGGGAAAATGGACGACCCTCTCGTTCCGAAACGTCTTGAGGACGCTATATCCATTGTTGGGACATGCCACGACATGTGTCCGCGATTTGAACGATATCGGCGGGAACGAGAAAACAACCTATTTGAATGGGAGACTGTGCGTTCATCTTCCAACTATTACAGCTTGTCGATGCATCTACGCTGACGACCATATAGATTCCCGGAACGAAGAGGGTTGATCACAAACGGGCGGTGAAAATGTATGAGCGTGCGGCTGGAGACAAAATTTTACCGTCTGATTTGCGACCACCTTTTGTTCTGAAGGTATGCATTCATTTACTCCTTGGGAACTGCCATCCCTGACTGAGTATCTTGCAATGAAAGCGAACCTTGGATTATCTTTTCCATGACCTTCTTCCACGAGGAGGTCTGTCAAAAACCGCCACCTTCATTCGTGATCGTTCCCGAGCAGTTCGAAATGACTTCACTCTGCAACACATCACTAATTCTGTTGCGATTGAGTGCCATGATCGATGCGCTCGATTCCATATTCTTAGTTTGCACTTTGAGGGCCACAAGCCAGGATTCTCTGTCCCGCTGGAAGATCAGCAAATAATGAACAGTCCGCTATCCCACTTCTTTTGTCAGTTCTCGAACACTCATCTTCAATCCCTGAACAGCATTACAAAGCCTAAAAGAGTTTTATGACACCGAACGAGGTCGATATGAAGCGCCAACAGAGATGGAAATGCGTGTGTACCACAGGCTCATTCACATTCGAGACCAAAAAGAACGCCATGAAAATATACCAAATCACATCACCTCTCACCCCGTCTTCAAGTTGACTACCGATTTTCGTTTGCATGTGCAGAACAAGAGTGCTCCGATCACCAAGACTTCTCCACTTGTCGTTGACGCAGAGGCCATGGAAATCTTCAGTCAGTTGGCCAGCGTGCTGAGGGAACAGGGCAGTGTGGTGATGATTTACCTGGTTGCCTGTATTCTGGAGAGGTTGTTTGGGAGGGAGACGATCGATGATATAGAAGCCATCAGGGGTGACTTGACGATTCCGGACTTGATTGACGGAAATTCCATCGGCAGTGGGGCTTCTAACAGGATTTACGAGGTTAATGGTGACGAGGAAATGCATGACGACGAGTTTCTGGATGAAGATCATGAACATGATGAGCAACTTTTCGAAGAACTAGTTTCCGCCCCCATCCCTGTGAAGCCCAGTACTGCTGAATGGCCATCGTCCGCGTTTGGCTCACGGCCGTCAAACTCAGCTGCCCCAGCGTTTTCTGTGCCGACTCACTCCGCTGTGTCCAGTCCATTTGGCGCCCCTGCTACTGCAGGTTCTGCCTTCGCGAGTATTACAACAACTCACAATGTCTTTGGAACCCCCTCGGTATTTGGTACCTCTTCTTTTCAGCCAGCCGTTACATCCAATCCGCCGAAATCCATCTTTGAACATACACCATCGTCAACTGCAGGTCTCCCATCTCATAGCTCACCCCTCCTTCAACCCGGGGATTCCGTGGTGAACCAATCTAGTGCTCCAATCGGCAACATTTTTGGCGGGACAACGCCCTCATTCCCATCACCAGGTTTGCTCGAAATCTCATATTTTGAGCTATACTGACCGTTTCATTTGATAGGTCCCAATCCACCACCACCTACTCAACCCCTTACAGCGCGGGCCTCTCTTTCTGAGAGGCCTAAATCAATATTTGGGGGACCACCTGCTACAAACGGCTCGTCCTCAGCTACTATCAATAGAACTGAGAGCGTTCTTTCTTCGAACACAACTCCCAAATTCTTTTCATTAAACCCCAACGCTGCACCATATGCACCGCCCTCCGCCAATCAACCTATGTTATCTCCTTCCATGCTTACCACCGCAGCAAAGGAGACGCCACCCAATACCCACACGATGCCGCTGACTTTATCTAGGTCACGATCCTCTTCGGCTGGTACAGTCCATGCTTCGACTCCATCTTTAAAAATCGACATTAGTGCTCCGGCCAGTCCCTCTGTCGATTCCGTCCCGTCCCCCAAGGTACCACCACAACTCTCTCGAAAGGCCCCCATATCCCTTCCTTCCACACCAACTACTAACTTCCTGCCACCTAATGCACTACTTGACCATCTCAGGAATAACTTGTCGACTCCAGTCCTAACTTCTGGCCCTTTAAGTCCCCTGACGTTGCAATCACCAACGCCTAGTACATCGCATATTCATAATTTCTCACCAGCGCCAAGAAAGACCAAGGGTTTGGGTCTCCATCCCACTCTGAGTGCTATCAGCCTCAATGGCGAGAGTAAACCTCCTCAGGTCGTCGCTGAATCGTCAAAGGAATCACGCACAGTCTTGAAAACGAAAGCGTATGATTTTTACCAGACGAGTCTCTCCAAGAGGTACTATGGACGCTGGAAGACAAAATTCAGTAAAAAGGCGCAGTGGATAAAGGCATACCAACGTAGTGATGCTTATCGTCAAAAAATCCAGAAAGCACGACAGTCCCACAACGCATCGCCCGACAGGAAGCGAACGATATCGATCAGTGTGGCTGCATCAAGTGAATCTCCCTACAAGAAGCGAGCGAAACGACGTATTTCTAGCGACTATCAACCACCACGAGATGACGAAGAGCTTGCCAAACGTTTCAAAGAGGTGCAGATTGTTCTCTTCCACCCATCGCTTTTAATCATTGTTACATGGACCTGATGGTTTCTTCTTTCTATTCGCCACGATTCTCGTTCTCTCTTCCAGAATCAGGAGGAACACGAGCGTCGTTGGGCCCAGGGATCGTTTCTTCAAGTCGTGCGAAACCATCTTAAGAGCCGATCGAATCATCACCCATCCGTGCCCTGGCAAATATGGTTGTCCGTGAACCCAGAAAGCGACGCCACGGCTATCTGGATTGAACGCAAGTTTAATGTTCCAGACTCTGGAGAATGGGTGTCCGAAGCAATCTTTTCGATACCCCTTTCTCCGAGCAAAGCTTCCAAAGAGCCAGGGTATCCGGGAATACTTATATTCGAATGTACACCTATCGAGGGTGTTCCAGATGAAATCGAAAGGTGTGATTGTTTATTTTCCTACCTACTCTTCTTTCGCTGAGATGGAGGATATAGAAAATATCGCGTTTTAGACGATTGCTCTCGCCTTCGTGACATCGTCAAGGCCTTACCTCCCAAACGCCACTTCATCCCATCTCTTCTGATATTCTGCTGGACGGAGGGAGCAGATTCCTATCCAGCGACTGATTTTTTTGATATGGTTCCTTCACTTTCTTTGCGATTCTGGCAATGCCTTGACCGTTCCGCTTCAGGTCAAGAGATTTGTGTCAGAAAACATTCTTGAAAGCTATCATGTTCTTGCGATGACATCAACCACAAAGGACTTGGATTCCAAACTCGATGATGCGATGAAATCATTGTCTCTGGATACAGAAGGAAAACTTGTCAAGGCCCTAACAGTTCGAGGTATGTCGTCACATCAGCTGGCTCGATCATATTGATATTGATTTTTTTGTAGGGATCTACAAAGTTTTCGAGTCGACCTTCAACTTGTTTGTAACAGAGTGGATTGAAAACTGCTCTTCCAACGGCTTTTGTATGTTTGCAGTCACAGGGTCCATTCATCCACTCAATGTTTTTACAGTTGATTGGAATATCTATGGCCCCCTTGTTCAGGCTTCTATTGAGCTTTCGAATACGATTGGCTTATACGTCCACCAATTGACAAATACAGGGGCTGGGACCGGCCTCCATCCGTTCGACCCTGATTCTCTGGAAGACAGCGAGTAAGCTGATCTAATTGACCGCCTCTTTTTTATATCTGACTATTCTATAGCTCCACATATGAAGCTGCAGGGAAATGGCTCTCAGCCATTAACCAACGAAGAGATGCTAGCCAGGTGATCATGGATCTTCAGTCGCACAGGAATATCGGACAAGGTAAGCGTCATACGTGGTGGCCTTCTGCTAGTTACCAATCATATGCCAGATTTCCCCGTGCGCGCGTTCATTGAACATATCGCCGAGATCCTACAGATTCGTTGGGAAAACCTGATTGGCGCTAAGAAACTGCATTATATCACAGTCACTGCCGTGAAATCCTCCGTCCAGTCATTTGAGTCCGCCATCGAACCTCAGCAGATGAAACTGGGACAAGTCTTGAATTCCAGTATACGTCGCTCACCAAAGCGTCGCAGCTACTCGGTGGACACAACGCAGACAAAGTATGTCAAGAGTCTCATATCGCCTGATGATGCTGACTTGGCATCCCTCACGTGCAGTCCTCAAGCCAAACGGGTGAAGTTGTCCACTTCTGCGGATGCCTCGGTCTCTGGCGGCGATGACGCCCTCAGTCCGTTCTCCAGCCCCCTTCTCAATGGCAGAAGCTCTCCCTCGCCAAGTATGAGCGCCGTCTCGCAGGCGACTAATGTTACTGAAGCTCCGTCTATCACCGTCGCGATGCTCCGAGCCCTCACGAGAGATATGAAGAGAAAGTATGCGTCAGCGTCGTAATAATCTGCACACACTTCGCGGTACCTCCCTCCGCTTTAACTTATCTAGTTTCTGTATTGAACACGATTGGATACCTTGCTTTCTGTATTTTATTTACATAATGTTAAACAAAAAGCCACGATGATTTTGACCTTGCTAGGAGCTCAAAAATTGAAATGCCATATTGCCCATGAGAAAACATTTTCTCTTCCAATTTTTGACATGGATTGGTGATTTTTGACGGGGGATTGGATTCTTGGACTGATGGCTACTGATGGCTTCTGCCCGTAGATTGGTTTACCAAATTAGGCGATAAGTGGATTTGACAGGAACTCGATGGCCACCTTTCGGTCACTTTGAAATTGCCTTTCAAGGCAGTCCATCGCTAATTCCCATTTATGGTGTTTCTGCATATCCGGACTTTTTCTCCGTTCCCCGCTACTTTTATATCTTGAAACTTTTGAAAGATGCGCGTACTACGCTGGTAATCGTATCCCTTATTTTTTCAAGTTGTTCTTCCCTCCAAATTGAACGAGGAAACGCAAAGGAAGTAATATTGACATGTATTTGGCTGTGTGGGCGTTTTGTGATGGATGGACAACGTTCCTTGACGACCAAAAATTGGTGGATTGCTCTGGGACTTGGACCTATATAACCCCCCGCTTCAAGCAAGATGTCTCTTCACAAGCCTCAGCCCGCCCGCCTTCAGCCGCTGCAAATCCTCTCCGCCGCCACCGCCAACACCGACGAACACATTCGCCGCCAATGTCGACCGCTGCATTCTCCTCTGCATCCATCGATCTCGAGGCCCAAGTGGCTTTCCCGGCACCCACGCGCGTCATGCCAGACTCTTCGCGGACGGCACCAGTTGCTCCCGTTAACCCAACGGACGAGCTTTTTGGATACACTTTCTCTTCATCGCCACGCACGCGCGATAGTCGCCACGACTCTGTCCGCATGAGCATCTCAGATGTTCCCCCTCCATACGTTGAGGAATCCGACGTGCCAGCATACACACTGCATGCGCCCGAGCCAATGACGCTCGCCATGTATCTCTTCAAATTCGGATTTTGTACGTTTTCTCCCTCCCTCTTCACAAGATAACAAAACTCATTTATATTTTTATATTCTAGTATTCCCTCCGTTTTGGATATTTGGCGCCCTCATCCTCCTTTCGCCCCTTCGCGAACCACCAACATCCTCCGCTGATGCACCAGCGTGGATGCCAGAAAAGACAGAAGCGGAGCGTCAGCAAATCATTGCTGAGATACGCACCGTTGAAGTCAAATGGGCCAAGAGATGTCTCTGGGCCATCCTCATCCTTATCATCGTCTCTGCCGTTGCCGCCGTATCCGCCTGGGCAGTAATGAGAAGCTCGTGAATGCCCTTCACACGCACTCATTGGACTCGACCTCTTATCCTTATCACGCATACCCCAAATATTCGTTCGCATTCTACGCCTTGTCGCACCTACATTCTGCTGCGCCAACATTTAATCTTCACCTCGCCACATTGGCGGGCAACTCACATTCATTGGGACTTTTCGATTCTTGGAAACCATCATCATTTGTACCCTTACGACTTGCATACTTTCACGCTCTTATGTATTACGCACAAAACCCACCTCCGCGAGGATTGTATTTTATACTTCGTTCATCTATCTCAACGAGACTCTTGGAATTCGGAACGTTCTGTTTGGCTTGATCATAAGAACCTGTAGTCAATTTATCATCAACCGCTTTTTTATAAGTTGCACACCCACAGGGCGAGATCATTGAACAGCAAGTCAGCAGCTGCAGGTCGCCAAGCATGTTGAAGAAGTATGCTCTGCGACTTCGCTCGCATTTGCTAAGACTATTAAACATATATTCAGTAGGACATATCCAAGAAATCTAGATATAATCTAAGGGGTTCTCTTCAACCACCAGCGAAGAGTAAGAATCACCCGAATGGGACGTAGACCCACCACCCGCCATTGCAGAAATAAGGAAATCCACACTCTCGCTGTTCCTCGCAGAGTTTGCGTCTGCCTGCTGTGCCGTGAGTGCTTGCAGATATCCAGCCTGCTGTTGAGCCAGCAGTTGTGCTTGTTTCATCATCGTAGTAGCATCATTCTCGCTCTGCTGCTGTTGCTCGAGTAATTGAGTTTGTGCCGCAATTTGTTGTTGCAGAGCTGCTTGTTGTTGCTGCTGCTGCTGCTGTAATAGAGCGGCGACCTGCAATTGAGCCAATGCCTGCTGCTGCTGTGAAGAAGCTTGTTGCTGGGCAGCAGACTGTTGCTGTAATAGAGCAGCGGCCTGCAACTGAGCTAGTGCCTGCTGCTGCGAGGGAGCTTGTTGCTGCGCGACAGCTTGTTGTTGAGCAGCGAGCAGTTGTATCCTTTTCAACTCGGTGATCAGAGCCTGGTAGTCCACGGGGGGCGTCTGAGGCTGCGATCCGAGCCCTTGTAACTGAAGCAGGTTCGCCTGTTGCTGCTGCTGCTGCTGTTGTAGCTTCAACGCATTAATGATGCCCTGGTAGTCTGCACCAGGCTGCCCTTGAATCACAGCCTGCAGAGCAGACTGGTCGACCCCCGTGTTCGCACCAGTGAAGGCATTCACGAGTGAGCCCACGGCGTTGCTGTTTAGGATGGATTTCCCGAAACCCATGGCCAAACCAGGCGGGATACCCACTGATAACAAGACTGCGCTACCTGCGATTTTCAGTGCTGCTTTTCCTGCGGTCTTGCCAACCGATATGCCAACCTGCTTGAGGATTT
>Ga0307507_10004878_pt1 | contig 22988 bp, 2 predicted proteins | sample 7_EM_MG_FD_207223 | JGI IMG/M metagenome (GOLD analysis project Ga0307507, IMG submission 207223) | Populus trichocarpa ectomycorrhiza microbial communities from riparian zone in the Pacific Northwest, United States - 7_EM | ecosystem: Host-associated > Plants > Roots > Unclassified | place...
TGCGTATTAAGGAACATACAGTTAGCTTTTAAAGTTGTTAAGTAGGTTAACTGCGTGTTATTTAACTTTTAAAGTTGCTAAGTAGGTTAATTGCGTGTTAAGAAATATATAGTTAGCTTTTAAAGTTGTCAAGTTAGTTAATTGCATGTCAAGTTAGTCGAATTGCGTGTCAAGTTGGTCAATTGCATGTCAAGTTGGTCAAATTGCGTGTTAAGTTGGTCAATTACGTGTCAAGTTAGTCAATTGCGTGTCGAGTTGGTTAAATTGCATGTCAATTACGCGAAACGCGAAAATCAAAGTCTACTTAAATCTTATCCTGCGAATATTTTCCCAATGCTTAAAGGCAGAAGTTAATGGCATTAAGCTTAATAGAAGCAGAGATTATAGCGGTATTAGAAGGAGCAAGGTTAGTAGTATAGCTTAAAAAGCTAATAAGAGATCTAGAAGAGAGAGATAATAATAACCCTTTTATCCCTACACTCTACTGTAATAATAAGGGTACGGTTAACCTTTTATATAATATAAAACACTACCAGAAAGCTAAGTATATTAAGACTTAATACCTCTTCGTATAAAACGACATGGTTTAGTAAGGTTAACTTAAAGTAGTATATATACCAGGCAAAGATCAGCTAGGAGATATACTTATAAAACAGCTACTAATTAACCAATTTACAAAGCACTGTGTAACGCTAGGAATCGGTAACTGATGGAGATAGTAACAGACGGAGACGGAGCAAGTTACGGAGGTTTTTTGCCTACTATAGGTTTTCCCTCTATACGTAGGCCAAATGGCACTTATAAGGTATTTGGGAATAGCTTTATAATTGCCTATTTAGGACAGACGAGGAGAGCGTCGTTAGTATAGGGGAGTGTTAGAATTAAGCGAGAGATGCTAACTAAGCTCTGGACACGTCGTAAGAGCGAGCTCTATATGTCAATCTAGATAGACATTAACCGCGTCTACTACATCACGGATTAATTAATATTCATCGTCTGCGTTATCTCTATCATTAATTAGACCCTTAAGACTGCTCCGCTATAATCTTATAACCTTATAATTCTAACAGGTTATAAGCCTAGGTAGCAATACCTCTCCTAACTCAAAAATTAACCCTAAAAATAACCTTCTCTACCTTAACCTTAATGACACCTATATACAATTATAAGGCCGGTAAAATTATTATTTTTAATAGAGATAACTTTGCAGATTAGGAGTACACCTATAAGGCAGCCCTGATTATATTAGAGGGCTAGGATTTTATTACTGGTATAAAGGACCTAAATTAAGTTAATTTAGCTAACGGAAGAAGAAGATGAGGGGAAGTAAATAAGATTATCTACAATTTAATAGGAGATAACCGTTAGGAAGAGATACGTGTGATAATAAAGGTATACGATATTTAAGGAATATGGGAAGGAATAAAGAAGTTTAATAAGGCTAATAACAAGGTCTACATCTCTAGACTCCGCAGAGAGTTCTATAGCACTATATTTAACCCTATAAAGATGCAAATTGTCAAGTTTCTCTAAATACTTAATTAATTTAAGATCAATCTAGCCTTAACCCCTTAAGCACTTACTAATAATAATATTAAAGAGCAGCTTCTCTTGGCCCTCCTAAGTAATATTATGTGGTAGAATACGAAGACCTGGTATCTATGAGATAAACAAGACCTTAAGAGCTGTATTACCCTTCTTTAGGAGTAAGAGACTGCTCTCCTTATATAAGTACAAAATGCAGCACTTATATATAAGAGGAAAGACGAACCTAGGGAGAGAAGGGGAAACTGAGGTTAAGGTTAAATAAGGGGCAGAGGCCGTGCTAGTAGATTTAATCATTCCTTATTACGTCATTGCCATAGCTTATCATCTTAAGTAAGCAAAGAGCCAAGATAACCAGAAAGAGACAAGTGCAGAGTATACTATTAGAAAGGTTACTACTAGAAAGACTGTCCCCTACTTAAGTAATTCCAATTTAATAACGCTAGGAAGACAGATTAAGGTACTCATAAGGTAGAGGAAGTAGGAAATATAGCAATAGCTAAGGAAGAATTTAATAGCAATTTAATCTACCTTAACCCTAAATGTGCTATGCTTATAACGAGTATAGGTCTTTTATAAAGCAAATTAAGTGCATGCTATAAGGCAAGCTATAAAATATAGTGACCAAGTAGGCCGCTTAGATCGAGTAGGAAGCCTAGGTTAAGATTAAGCGGGATACTTAGATTAAGATTAAGCAGGACACTTAAATTAAGCTGCAAGCCGACCTGTACCTCCCCCTACTACCTTAAACGCGCTAACAGAGACTCTAGTTGTAAGAACTGTAAGTAGGCAAGATAGTAATTAAGTGGGCCGCTTAGATTAAGCGGGATGCTTAGATTAAGTGGGAAGCCTAGGTCAAGACTAGGTGCTAATAAAGACTCTAGTAGCGGGAACTATAAGTAGGCTAAATAGTAACTAAGTAGGCCACTTAAATTAAGTGGGAAGCCTAGGTTAAGACTAAGTGGGCTACTTAAATTAAGTGGGAAGCCTAGGTCTAGATTAAGTGGGAAGCCTAGGTCTAGATTAAGTGGGACACTTAAATCTACAAGGTAATACTAAGAGTGGGACGCCCGTACTAAAGAGAATGCACACCTATACTATTATAAGGGGGAGAGTACCAGAAGGAAGGTTATTACTCCTAAGCAAGCTAGTTCTAAAGCACAAGTATAATACTAAGGGAGAAGTAATTTGCAAGAAGGCAAGACTATGCATTTAGGGAGACAAGCAGACCCCTAATATTAATTATTTTAAGATATTTGTGTCTGTTATATAATACAACACCTTTAGGTTCCTAATGGTAAAGGTAGCAGCTAAGGACCTTAAGCTCGACTATATTGACGTTAAAACTATATTCTTGAACCCGCCGTTACAAGAATAGATTTATATGCAGATTCCTAACCTATTAAGAGACTTCAAACCTGAGCTTAAGGGCGTAAAAGATATCTACTTAAAGCTAAATAAGTTACTTTACGGCCTAAAGCAGGCACCAAGAGAATGGTTTTAGATGGTTAAGAAGTTCTTTAAAAGTATAGGTTTAAAAGCAGCTAATACTAACCCCAATCTCTTTATAGGAAATGAAGTATATATCTTACTATTTATTAACGATATGCTAATTATAGGAAAGTGCCGATACCTTAATATTACGAAGACAAGAATCTTAAGAGAATGGAGATGCAAAGACCTAAGTCTTATAGAAGTATTTATAGGCTTCCAAATTAATTAAAACCGTACAAACTAAACCCTTAAGCTATATTAGATGATGTATACTAAGAAGCTACTTAAACGGCTAAAAATAGACAGCTGCAATCTAGCTAAACTACTAATACTAGCTGGCACTGTTCTAAAAGCGGATATTAAAAGTCCCCTTAAGTATAACAATACGACAGTATACTAGCAGATTATTAGCTCTATAATCTACCTCTTAAACTGCATATATCCTAATACTAGCTACGCTATTAGTTAGTTAGCTAGGTTTATAGTAGTACCAAAAGAATCGCATTACTGCTTAAGTAAGCAGCTACTAAGATATCTAAACGGCACTTTTAAAGCAGGAATTACCTACTTAAGTTAAGCAGTCTACCTTCCTCTATGCAAGCTTATATTACCTACTGGTTACAATATCTTTACTAATACTATGTAGGGAACAGAACACGATTGGATATCATTCTAAGGCATAGCAGTTATACGCTATAGGGGAGCAGTAATCTGGATAGCTTAAAGGCAGAAGTCAATGGCATTAAGCTTAATAGAAGTAGAGATCATGGCGGCATTAGAAGGAGCAAGGTTAGCAGTATAGCTTAAGAAGCTAATAAGAGATCTAGAAGAGAGAGATAATAATAACCCTTTTATCCCTATGCTCTACTGTGATAATAAGGGTACAGTTAACCTTTTATATGATATAAAACACTACCAGAAAGCTAAGTATATTAAAACTTAATACCTCTTCGTATAAAACGACATGGTTTAGTGAGGTTAACTTAAAGTGGTATATATACTAGGCAAAGATCAGCTGGGAGATATACTTACGAAACAGCTACTGATTGACCAATTTATGAAGCACTGTGCAATGCTAGGAATTGGTAACTGATGGAGACGGTAACGGACGGAGACGGAGCAAGTTACGGAGGTTTTTTGCCTACTATAGGTTTTCCCTCTGTACGTAGGCCAAATGGCACTTGTAAGGTATTTGGGAATAGCTTTATAATTGCCTATTTGGGACAGACGAGGAGAGCGTCGTTAGTATGGGGGAGTGTCAGAATTAAGCGAGAGATGCTAACTAAGCTCTGGACACGTTGTGAGAGCGAGCTCTGCATGTTAATCTAGATAGATATTAACTGTATCTACTGCATTACGAATTAATCAATATTTATCGTCTGCGTCATCTCTATCATCAATTAGACCCTTAAGACTGCTCCGCTGTGACCTTATGACCTTGTAATTCCAACAGGCGGGGTAGCTAAAATTAGTCAGCGTAGAGCCTCAATTCAAAATTTATAACTTTAGTAAAACACCCCCTATAGCTCCGCCAATATAGCTTTATATTTTAGAAATAAAGTTTTATTTTATAGTTTTAGAATAAAGCTATAAAATGAGATATTATTTATATAAATTAAAGCCATGTTAGTAAAGTTATAAGGGGTATACTATTTTAAAAGGGTAGGTACTACGCGATATTTAGCTTTACCCCCTATGGTCCTACTAATATAGCTCTAAATTATATAAATAAGGGCTCGTTTTATAGCTCTAGTAAAGAGCTATAAAATAAGGCCCTATCTATAGAATATAAAGGTATATTGGTAAAGTTATAAGGGGTATATCGTTTTGATAGGGTGGGTAATGCGCGACGGTCGGCTCTAAGCGAGTTACCGATATTATTGAAACGACTGTAAAGGAATAAGGCCAAAATCGGCAATTACTTATTCGCTCGGGATATACAAATATATTATTTATAGTAATTATATTGGCTACTTAGATTGGCTAACAATTAGAATAATATAGAACTATAGTTATAAATCCGCTACTTGTAAGACTTGCCTACGGAACTAGATAGGTATATATTTTAACAGCAATATTTAGGATAACATCCTATATCCAGAAGATGGCTATAGAGAGATGCTATAGTACGCTAACATTAAACGTTTTGCAAGCCTAGAGGAATTTATTAAGTAATGTAAAAGCCTTTATAGATAAGAACTGTAGCCCCTAATAAAATTGCCTTATTTAAGTACAATTTTCTCTTCTCTAGATCTGTATTAAATGTAATTCTAAACTTCCGCCAATATATTGCGCCTAGTTATAATGGCGGCTATATCCATAATCTAGGCCCAGATAAAGGCTATATATTTACTTATATTAAATGCGGCTTTAAGACCTACACAACTTGCTAGCGCGCTTAGCATAAAGGTAAGACTTATAAATAGTATAAAACTCGCATGGTTACAAAAGATATATTTAATACGGCGTTAGAGGACAAGATTATATCTATAGCTAAGGAATGCCTTAGTTATAAGAGTAAAATTTAAAGCGCGTAGGAGCCCTATTGCAGATTACTATATATGCAGATTTTAAACAAGCGGTTTTAAACGCTAAAGATATAGTAAGGAACCAAACCTCTTCTAGTAAGAATCTGGGGGTAACTAAAAGCGTAGGCACTCTAGTAGCAATATAGGGCAGACCTAAACTTTAAAGAAGCCGTTCTTAAAGAGAAATCCAGAATAGTTAAAGTTAGGGACCTTAAGTAATGAGAAAGACTCCTAGGGCCAACCTAATACCTATCCGGCACCATTATAGAAACACTCTAAAAAGTTAAGAGAAAACTTCTTTAGAGGTAAACCCAATTAGAAAAACAAGTAGGGCGATAACCGTACTAATAGTCTAAAAAAAGAAAAACCCTATTTGTGGACCTCTTTTGGCTATAACTAGGGCAAAATATAGAAGGAGAGACTCTCTATATTGCTATTAAGCTAGAAACAGTACTTTTTATAGGCGAGGTATATTAGTTCTAAGCACTATATAATAGAGGCGCTGAAATTAATCTTATACAATATAATTTGGTAAAAGAGTATAAGCTTATCCTGTCGCTAAGGTAGCGGAAACCTATTATAGAGTTTCTAGATAAGTATCGGATTGAACTATATAATGCCTATAAGCTTATAGTGTTGGTGGCCAATATATATAACTGCACTAAGGTAGTTGGCCCGCAACCCTTCTAGGCGGCTAACTTTATAGGCTATAACTTTATTCTTAGATATCCTTAGCTTGCAGAAGCAGATTTTAAGATACGCTTTAAGATAGGAGCCTTTAAATAGTAGAACGATAAAAAATTAGAAAGGCGTATTTTACTAATAAGCTTAAAAGATATTCTAGAAGATATAGCTCTAAGAGAAATAGTATACGCTCTATACCTAAAGGAGTATTAAATTTAACCCTTATTCTATAGTAAGATAGGTATAGAGCCTAGTATAGGCAATAACCCTTTTATAATAGATACTTTATAGGGAACTGCTAAATAGGTCGCGGAGACACTATAGGGAGGCGGCGATCTTAAAGATCTTATAAGATACTTCCACTACTATAGGTTACTCTAGCTTAAGTAATACGCAGAGAGTATACTATAGCACCTTAAATGCTGCGTTAAGGAGTTCTTTACCCTCCACTAGCTACTATATAAAACTATTTAATATATAGTGACAACTATATATAAATAGCCACTATAGCGTGCAACGCTGCCTATAAGTATTTTAAGAAAGCTCTGGGACCTACCTAATAATAATATAGAGGATAAATACAACCCTAATTTATTAAATATTCTAGTAGGCCTAAGGGACTTACTAAGAGTATTATTAGGTAAATAAGCTAAAGCCCTTTTACAGAACTCGGAATAGAATTATATAATTAATTTAGAAGAAGGTAAATAACCGCTAAACCTTTCTATTTATAACCTCTTTTATAAAGAGCTTAAGATCCTATAGGAGTACCTTAATAGCTTACTGGAAAAGGGATAGATCTAGCCTAGTAAGTCGCTAGTAGGCGCGCCGATTCTCTTTATTCCAAAACTAAATAGAACTATAGGGCTATATATAGACTATGTTACAGGACACCTCCGTAACACCTTATACATATCCACCTGTTTCCACTAATATAGTAAAAAGAGACCGACCGCGAGACGATAACCTGATGGCAATATGCCGGCAGTCTACGGCAATCTGCTGTATTCTGCTATATTCTGCTAAGTCTACTAAATCCTACCAAGTTCTGCTAGGACCGCTACTTAAATCCTACTCTGCCCTATATATATATTAACCAAGTAACCAAACTAATAATATATACCCTTTCTTTCCATTTCCTTACTTTCTTTCCTTATGCAACGTCTTGACTTTATTACATAGTTTATATACATAGCTTAATAATATCTACTTTGCTATATATTATTATCGCTTATACTTACTCCGTAACACTATATTGCGTTAACCCTATATACTACCCTCTAAAATATAGAACAACCCTAAAGCCTCTATAATAGCCAATGGCATTATATCCGTACTCTAAGAACAATTAGTAGAAATATAGAAGTCCTTTATAAACGCCCTCGTATAGAACCAAGCCACTTTAACTTAATAATAAGCCGAATAGGAAGTACGACACTAGCAAATAATTAAGGACCTTTAAGAAGAAATCCGTATCCTTAAGATGTCTATACTAGGGCCCTAAGACCGAATACTATTTCTAAAAATAAATACGCGGAACGAGAGTCCCGAACCTATAGTAGTTATTTACCCTAAACTAATTACTGCACTATAACGATTTAAATAACTACTAGACCCTCTAATATTTACTAGTAAATAATAAGAACTCTAATTATTTCTAAGCTAACTTAAAAATAAGCTAACTAATAACGCTAACCGCTACCTAACTAAAGCTAATTAACTTTACTACGCCCTAAGTTAACTAGGAGGAGATATAGCTGACTTTATTAAACCTCTTTAACTGAACTTAGTACTAAGCCTAGTTGTACTTCTTAAAGCTATATATGGTAACCTAAACTGCCAAGCTACTGCTTAGAGGAAGATAAACTATATAGCCTAAAAAATAAAAAGCTTTCTAGTATACTTCTCTAAATTTAACTGTTACGTAAAGGAAATAGGCTGGAATAACTCTATACTAATTAACAGCCTTATTAAATCCTTAAGCCCTAAGCTAAAAACCTTCCTAATTAGTATAGACTTACTAGGAGTTCTTAACACCTACATAAATATTATTAATAAATAGTATAATGATATACTACGCCTAACACCGAAACCCACCCCTTAATACAATACGACAGCTCCGTAAATGTCTATTAAGTTATTGTCTTAGCCTAAGCACCCCGACGCCATAAATATTAACACTAAAACCCTAGGATACGCCCTACTAGGGTCCTTTAAATAAGAACGACGCACTAAGCTAGGCCTCTGTTTTAAGTATAAAAGTAGCTTCTATTTCTTTAACCACTATTCCGTTCCTATACCCTAACGCGATATATAAACGGCCAATACCAGTAGCTGTTTACCGCATTAATCCTCCAGTTACTGTTCCTAATCTTTACTTAGTTCCAGCCCTATAGCTAGTAAGCACTACTTATAAGGACGAAGCTACAACTAATACGCTATAAGAACTCCGCCCTAATTGCCTCTAAAAGGAAGGTTTTAGAGCTAAGTCGCTTTCTAAGACAGCGCTGCCTTAGGATCTTATTAAATGCTTTAAATATCACAAACTCTAACCTTTAGGATTATAGCATAACTATTAACTATCGTCTTTAGTAAAATAATTAATAGGTTAATACTTAAGTCCTAATTAATATAGGAGCTAGTAGTATAGGATTTATTAACATGATTTTTATATAAGATAATGGTTTTACTCTAACCCCCCTTAACCAGCATATTAATATATTTAGATTTAATGGTAAATGTACTGTCTTAGGCCGTATTACCTATATAGTATTCCTAAAACTTTAATACCTAAACCATAAAGAACTAATTAAGCTTTTTATTACTACCCTAGGTTACTTAGTAATCCTTAAACAACCTTAGATAAAGCTCTATAAGGTAACCATTAATTAGAACAACCTTAAGCATTTATTTACTGCCTCCCGTTGCAAGCAGAAGTGCCTTATAACTCGTTGTTTAGACCCAGAACTGGAATATAAAAAATCCACTAAGATCCACCAGTCTAAAATTTCCACTAATTTCCACTAAGAATCCGAAAATCTTACCAAACTATATAAACTAATTTAGACTACTATACCGCCCTAAACCAAATAGAAGCTCAAGCTTAATATATAAAAGTACCAGAAGAACTAGTATTCTACTATAGAAAAGATATTTAAAGAACCCGAACCTAAATCTAATACTAACTCTATACTTAACACTAAACTTAAACCTAACTAAGAAACTATATAAAAAACTAAGGATAATTTAAGCTTGCTTAACACCTTAGATATTTATATAATTAGAGCTACCCTATTAGTATAACTCACCAAGAAACCTAAATATACGATCTTTACTGTTACAATGGCCGATATTAAAAAGGCCTTAGCACTAAAGAAATACTAACTGTTACGGACAGCTTAAGTACAATGTTACGACTACTTGGGGAAAAGTCGGAGGAAGCTAGTTGGTTAATATAGGCACGGTCCAGGATAGATCTGGTGGAACTATATAACGAGGAATAGTAGCCAAGATTACGTAATGTGATCTATATAATCTGTGTAATCTATATAATCTATATAGAGCATACAGAGCACACGTACCTCATGGAGCGAGGGGATTTCTTAGGCGTATAGTTGTGTATTTAAAGGACCACAGTCCCTACCCAGATAGTTCTCTCTTTGTAGTAAATCTTAGAATACAATTAGAGTTAATCTATTAGGCAACCACTCCACCAGTTATTATTATGTTGTTAATTTGTTCTTACCTATATACCTAGCCTAATAATAGGACCCACTATAGTTCCTACTACAAGGTTCCATTATATATTTACTACCAAGGTTATGGTATTAAACAAGGTCAAACAATATGCCACCCAAAGCACCAGTCGCGACGACGTCGACGGCAGCCATAACCTTAGGCTTAGGGCCAGAAGATACCAGTATAGCAGATACAGATTCTTAAGTGGTTATAAAAGGTCAGTTATAGGAAATAATTAATCACTTATAGGATAATAGTAGGATACTTAAAGAACGCATTAATGGAATTAGAGTAGTAAAGATTAAGTTACCTTTAATTAAACAATTCTTAGAAGAGAAGTTAAAGCTTAAGGGATTTCTTATGTAAATACACTTTAAGGTTGTACAGGAAGGAGTAAAGTTAGCAATATCATTAGATCAAGTAGCCTATATAGGATTATTTCTAATAGGGAGAGCACTTAAGTGGTTTAAACTATATCTTATGGAGATATAGGCTAATAGCATAACAACTACTAACTAGGATGTACGGTATATATTCGCCAGTTAGAACGGGTTTACGGAACAACTAACACAGATATTTAGAGACCTAGAGGCTATAACTATAGCAGAATAAAAGCTTTAGAACTTAGTACAACATACTTTAGTAATTAAGTATACAACGCAGTTTTAAACACTAGCTATATAGGTTAAGTGGAATAATAGGGCGCTTATAGCACAGTATAAATAGGGACTTAAGGCTAAGGTCTAGAATGTAATTATCCTAATAGAAGATGCGGATACTTTAAGGGAGTTAATAAACCAGTTAATAAAGATTAATAATAGGATCTATTAAAGGGAACAAGCTAAGAAAGGGCAAGACAGAGTTCTATAGTTATATAAGGCGCAGAGTACGCAATAACCAATATAGAGTTAAAAACCATAGAATGGCGTAGAGCTAATAGACCTAAGCGGTACTAAAGAAACCTAAAGGTGGGAAAAGAAACTATAGAAATTTAGAGGTTAAGGATCTAGTAATTAAAGGACTAAGGAGTAGAGGCTAAACCAGGGATCTTAGCAGTAAAAGATATTTAGGCGGACTCTATAGCAAAATTAGTGGTTTAGAGATGGAGCTTATATAAATTATAGAGGATGAGGTCATTTCGCCAGAGACTATAGAGGTGGTTAGAGTAACTATATAGTAAAGGGAACGAGACTAGCAGACAGCACGTATATGTGAAGGGATAACAGTGCATTACAAGGAATAAAAGAGTGTTTAATTAATAGTTTTGTATTTTGTTATAATAACGCATACCAAATTTATAAGAACGCTAAGTACGGCGCAAGCTATTAGCTATAGGAGCCATTATTATTTAAGTTTAGAGGAACTAACAAACCAGCTTATAGATCGGATATTAAAGACGATAAATTTAATACAGGCGAAGTATTTACCAATAATAAGGTAATAAGGGCAGCTTACTAGAAGTATACAGACCTTAGAGAAGTTAAAATAGAAGTAGAGACTAAGACCATTATAGAATAAGGTTTAATAATAGATGCCATAACACCATTAGATACGATTTCCATCGCTTTATAAGATAATAAGAGCAACGTTTAAAAGAAACTAAGCAAGCAGACAACTGCTAGTACTAGCTTATTACTTAATAAAGGCAAAAGGCCACAGGCTTAAGATTCTTAAGAAAAGATACAAGACGCTTAAGATTCTTAAGATAAGATAAGACACACCTAAGGACCTATAATAGATAAAAACTGATAGGAAAGAGCAGCAACTTAGTTTATAGATAAATGAATAAGTATAGAACGCAAGTTTAAGAACTACGAGTTCAGGGAATAAATAAGAACGTTAGTAATCCTAGGTAAATACAGTATTCAGCCTAAAAATTAAACAGTTAATATAAGGATTAAGAAGTAAGACAACTTCTAAAATCTAGCTATAAGACGCAGAAAACAAGAAACTATAGATAAGTTTAGGACAAGAATTATTATATAGTAAGAGTAGAAACTAGACCAGAGATCTAGCATGCTAAACTATAAAAGGGACAGAGTACCTATACAAAAAATCACTAACAGGCCAAGTATAGGGACACCTAGGGCGAAGTAGTTAGATAAACTAGAACAAGAGAAGGATCTAGATATCCTAACTAGATTTAAAGAAAGATATACCAAAGGATATTATAATATAGTAATAACAAGGTACTTTCTAATAGATAAACTATACATACTAAACCAGTTATATGGAAAGTGGTATAAGCAACAACATAATAATAAATAGGAAGACTTTTATATATAGCTAAATAAAAAAGTTGTCTAAGACCAACCTATTACAGAAAAACGCATAAGTTATATTAAAGGAGCATTAATTATAATGTTAAGGAACCTAGAAGAAGAATCTAGGGACTAGAGAAGCGAATAATAAATCTTAGTACCCGTAATAGAGATACCAGTAGTTAGGTTAACTAGGTATAGGTTTAAACTTAAGAATAAAGATAAACTAAGAGTTAACCTAAGTTACCTAGCGTATTACACACTATCATAGATAGCTTATATGGATAACACCTACAATATATATAGAGCACTAAAAGATAAGAACCGGAAGTACCTAACTAGGATATATTGGGCACCCAAGGAAAGACGGTTTAGGAATGCTAAGTATATATATAGATAGCACCTAGTAGAAGTACAAGGTTAAGGGGACTTAATACTTTAACCAGAAAAATTCCTTACGGAAGAATGCCTAGATAGATAATAGTGGTGGGAGTGCCTAGAGAGCACTTATTTATGGCATATAAAGGAAAAGAAATAAACTAAGTATTAGCCTAGGTTAAACCAAGTATAAATAGGATCTAGCAGCCAATAATTAGGAAAAGGGGAGGCGCACAAAACCAGAGGGAACTAGTATTAGAGCCTTAGACCCTTAAAGAAATTTAAGGTTAATACCTAAATTTATAAGTTAAGTGGCAAGATTAGCAGTTTAAAGCATTAGTAGACAGTAGAGTAACTAGAAACCACATATCACCAAGGGTAGTAGAAAGGATAGGGTTACTATACAAACAGAAAGAACACCTATATCCACTTACAACAATTTCAGGAGATCAGATAGCCTATAGAGGAGGTATTATTAATCTTAAAATAGGACCTATTTAGTTAACTATTAAAGGGAGACCAGTTAGAGTGTCTTTTAATATCCTACCATTAGGACAGGATGAGGCAATATTAGGAATGCCTTAGTTATAGGAGTACAATCCAAAGATTAATTAGGTTATAGGTTAGGTTAATATTAAGGATACTTAATAGCGTAAAAAGCAACAACAAACTAAGTTAGTATAGTACCAAGTTAGAGTAATATACGAAGAGACTAAGTAAGGCTTAAGTTATATACCAAAGAGATACCACAAGTATGGTAAGAAGTTATAGTCACCAGAAAGTAAAAAGCTGTTAAAACATACAGCATAGGACCATAAAATAGAATTAGAAGAGGAAATAAGTTTAAGGTTCTTTCCAATCTACAAGCTTATTAAAATAGAGTCAGTAGCGCTTAAGGAGTTTATCCAGGAGAACTTACATAAGGGGTATATTAGACTATTATAGTTATTAGCAGAATATCCAGTACTATTCATCCTAAAGAAAAACAGAAAACTTAGGATATGTATAGACTATAGACAGTTAAATAGCATCACTAGGAAGGACAGGTATTCTTTACCCTTAATTAGCGAAATCTAAGACAGGATAGGCAATGCGCAAATCTTTACGAAGATAGATCTAAGATAGGCATACCATTAGATTAGAATCAAGGAAGGTAATAAATAAAAGGCAGCTTTTAAGTTAAAGGAAGGACTATATAAACCATTAGTTATATAATTCGGGCTTATAAATACACTAGCAACGTTCTAGAAGCGAATTAATAGTATATTAGAAGAACACCTTAATAAATTTGTTATAGTATATCTTAACAATATTATTATCTACTTAATAAGTAAGGAAGAATATAGAGAACACGTTAAATAGGTCTTAAAGAGACTATAAAAAGAACAGATACTAGTAGCAATTAAGAAATATAAGTTCTTTATAAGGAAGACCAATTTCGTAGGATTTATTATTAAACTAGGAAAAATTAGTATAGACCTAAAGAAAGTTAAAGCTATAGTAAGCTAGTAAGAACTAGAGAATATTACACAGTTAAGGTTGTTTCTAGGGTTTTGCAACTACTATAGGAGGTTTATAGCATAGTGGTTAAAAAGCATTAAGCCGTTTACAAGGCTAATAAAGAAAGAGGAACCGTAGGTTTAGGGTAGTAAATAGAAGAAGCTATTCTAAGAACTTAAAGAGTTGTTTACCTAAGAGCTAGTCCTTAAGATCTATTAACTAAAGTTAAAAACGGTTGTTAAGATAGATGTATTAGCCTTTGCACTAGGACGCATAGCATCCAGTAGCGTACTATAGTTGGAAAATAATACCACTAGAGTTAAACTACGACATCTATAATAAGGAGTTGTTAGGTATAGTAGCAGCACTTAAAAAATAGAGAGCATTCTTATAAGGCACAGAGAAACCATTTATGGCTAAAACAGACTATAAGAACCTTATAGGATTCCTTATAACAAAGGAACTTAACTAAAGACAGGTTAGATGGGCGGAAATGCTTACAGAATACTATTTTAAGATTTAGTATACCAAGGGTATAGACAATACATAAGCAGATGCTCTAAGTAGAAAGGCTAAACTATAAAGTAATAAAAAGCTATTAGGAGCTTTGTTACAAAAAGATTAAGACAGATTAATTAGGTACAATTACCTAAAAATCGCAGTAACTAAGGAAAGTCAGATCTATAAGTCACTAAAGAGCGATTGGATATAGAAGATCTAAAAGGCATAGGCAGAGGATCCAGACTTAGAGCAATATAAAAACAGAGAAGTAATATATATACCTAAGTCTATCGCAGAAGAATTTGTTAAGGAATTCCACAAGGGAATAACACAAGGACATAATAGGTCTATAGGACTAGTATTAAGACTTTAAGAAGAGTACATTATTTAAGGAATCTGGGGACTAGCAAGATAAGTTATAAAGGAATATCTAAATTGCCAGAGAAACAAACTAACGAGGCATAAGCTATACAAAGGGCTACAACTTATTGAAATACCGAAAAGACCATAGGAAGTTATATCGTGGGACTTTATTATTAAGTTACTAAAGTTAAAAGATCTTATTATAGGATAAGATCATAACGTAATCTTAGTAATAGTAGACAAATTAACAAAGTAGGGATACTTTATAGCGTGTACAGAGGAGGTATTAGTAGAAGATGTTGCTAGAATCTATATAAAAGAAGTATTCGCAAGGTATAGAGCACCAGATAAGATTATATCAGACAGAGATCTAAGATTTATAGTAGTATTTTAGGAAGTGTTTCTCGTAGAATAAGGAGTTTGCGCAGTAACCTCTATAATATATTATCCGTAGACAGATAGATAAACGGAAAGACTAAACTAGACACTAGAGCAGTATCTAAAACATTATATTAATTATATACAGAATAATTGGGTATTGTTATTACCAGTTATATAGTTTGCATATAATGCAACCCTATAAAAAGGAATGGGGACATTACTATTTAAGGCAAATTATGGGTATAAACCAAGAACATCGTTATCGCCACGTTAAGTAAAAAAGATAAGTAACACAGCTAAGCAAAGAATGGAGACGTTAATAAATCTTTATATAGACCTTAAAGAAACAGCTAAACTAGTATAAGAATAAATAAAAAGGTACTATAATACTAAGAGATCTAAGGGACCAGATCTTAAGGAGGGAGATAAAGTATAGCTACTACACAAAAATTTTAAGAGTTAACAACTAAGTAAGAAGTTGGACTATGTTAGACTAGGACCTTTTAAAATTATAAAAAGAATTTTATTGGTTACGTATAAGTTGAACTTATTAGCTAAAATGAAGATCTACCCTGTATAACACATTATAATGCTAGAACTAGCACACGGAAACGTTAAACTACTAGTATACAAAGTAGACACATATAGAGGATAGGAAGAGAATAAATAGCAAGTTTTAAAGATCATTAGTTATAAGGATATAGATAATAAAATGTGGTATAAAGTAAAGTGGATAGGCTATAATAAGACTACCTAGGAACCACTAAGCAACCTAGAGAACGCTATAGAAAAGGTATAGGAGTATTAAAAGAGAGCAGGTTAGGCAGTATTAACAAAAAAGGATTACTAAAAAATAAGTTACCTAAGGGGGACCTAAGAGGAGCAATTACCGAGCTACTTAGAGTTGTTTCCCTTGTAGGAGAAGAGCTAGTTCTTTTGTTACCTAGCTCAGACAGACCCTATTAAACCAGTTTCTACTCCTTAGAATGAACCTTCTCACGAACCTTCTTAAGACGAAGAAGACGCGCCAAGGTAGACAAGTACGCCTTATAAGCAGTATAAGTATGCTGAAGCTCCGCGAGGGAAGCTAAGAGCTTATTATCGAGTTTTATAGCGGCAGATTAAACACAAGACCCTATAATAGGTTACTTAGGGAACCTAAAGACTGTTAAGAGTTATAGGACGCGTATACTTAGCATTAGAGATAGAGCGGACGTTACAGGACGATTAAATGTTTGCTTTAGTACACTCCAAATAAGAGAATGGTTGTTAAGATAAAGGACTCGCCAGCGTAATATAAACTAACCCCTCTTTCGCATAACAAGAACACGGAGACAGCATTATCTTACCTAGCGATAGTATGGAAGAAACCATACGCGTATAATAAAGGGTTAAAGAAGAAGAAGAAGCTTTAGGTATAATAAGTAAGGATATTAACCAAATTAATTAAACAGACATTACACCTCTAGTAGACGACTTAGAGATATTAGGAATCTTTAAGGACGAAGATAAAGAGGAGGGAGATGGTATTACGGATAGCTTAAGTACAATGTTATAACTACTTGGGGAAGAGTTGGAGGAAGCTAGTTAGTTAATACAGGCACAGTCTAGAATAGATCTGGTGAAACCATGTAACAAGAAATAGTAGCCGAGATCACGTAATGTAATCTATATAATCTATATAATCTGTATAATCTATATGGAGTATATAGAGCACACATACCTTACAGAGCGAGGGGATTTCTTAGGCGTATGGTTATATATTTAAAGGACCACAGTCCCTACCCAGATAGTTCTCTCTTTATAGTAAATCTATTAGGCAACCACTCTACCAGTTATTATTATGTTGTTAATTTATTCTTACCTATATACCTAGCCCAATAATAGGACCCACCGTAGTTCCTATTATAAGGTTCCGTTACACTAACCCTGCTATAAAAGTACTAGTATGCCACTATAAGCACCTAGAGGTATTCTTATAAAAACAAGCTAATAAGTTAGCAGAGCACCGACTATATAACCATAAGATTATATTTAAAGAAGGAAAACAGCTAGGATTTAGACCGCTATATAGAATGTCCTAAAATAAACTCCAAGTGCTACGGAAGTACTTAGACGAATACCTTAGTAAAGGATTTATTAGAGCAAGCTTTTCGCCTATAGCTGTAGCTATAATCTTTATAAAGAAACTTAGCGGCGGTCTGCGCTTTTATGTAGACCATTAAGCTCTTAACGCTATTACTATTAAGAATTGGTACCCGCTCCTGTTAATTTAAGAGATATTAAACTAATTAAGTAAGGCTTGCTATTATATAAAACTTAATCTTATCCACGTATTTAACCACCTCTATATTATAAAAGGAGATAAATAGCTTACCGCATTCCGTACTAAATATAGACTATTTAAATACTTAGTAACGCCATTTAGCCTTATAAATGCCCTAAGTTTATTTTCATACTTTATAAATAATACCCTACGACTTTATCTGGACGTTTTTTTATACTACTTATATTAACGATATCCTAGTATATAGCAATAACCTAGCTAAATATAAGAAACACGTTAACCTTGTCCTAGAGGCCCTACGTAGAGCTAGCCTATAATTAGATATAGATAAATACAAGTTCTATAAAACGGAAGTTCTATACCTTAGACTTATTATTTCTATAAACGGCATATAAATAGACCTAAAGAAGATTAAAGTAATTATAAACTAGTAAGAACCCAAAAATGTTAAGGACGTAAAAGCCTTTATAGGATTTGCTAATTTCTACTAACGGTTTATTAATAACTTCTCCGCCCTAGTTTTATCCCTTATAGCTTTAACCCAAAAGAATAAAGCCTTTATCTTTAATAAGAAATGTAAGAAGGCCTTTACCTATTTAAAAGTTATATTTACTACTACACCTATACTCTAATACTTTAACCCGAACTAAAAGAGTATTATAGAAGCTAACTTATCCAACTATATTGCTGGAGGCATTCTGTCTTAGTATAATAAGGAAGGAGTACTGCACCCTATAATATACTTCTTAAAACAACTAGGTCTAGCTAAATATAACTACGAGATCTATAATAAGGAATTATTAGCTATTATTAGATATTTTAAATAATGGCGACCTAAACTAGAAGGCGTAGGATTTCTAATTAAAGTCCTTAGCGACTATAAGAATATATAGTACTTTATAACTATAAAACAGCTAAGTTATTATTAAGCCTACTAGTTAGAATATCTGTCTTATTTCTAATTTTTAATTACATACCGCCTAGGCGTTTATAAGATATGCTAGTATAGGAAAAAGTATATACCTACTATAATTAAACCCTGCTTCGTCTTAAACTATTTAATCCCCTAGCTAAAGACCTTATAGTACACGTCCTTAAAATAACTAATTAATTAATTAAATAGATTATAATTAATAAATACCTAAATAACGAGTTTATCTAAGAGACACTTAAGTTAATTTAAAACGGCGTTAGATGCTCTAAAAAGATCTCTCTAAGTAAATATAAAGCTTATGGAAACCGCTTATACTACTAAAACCGCCTAGTTATACCTAACCATAATAAACTTAAACTTAAGCTCTTTAAATATATATATAACTTACTAGTAGCTAGCTACCTAGGCTAAGGAAAAACCCTAAAACTACTCTAATAGGAGTATTACTAGCTAAATATATATAATATAACACAAAGGTATATCTCTAGCTGCTATACCTATTAACGAGCTAAAGCTTTATATAAGATATATAACGGCTTTCTAAAGCCACTATCTATTCCGGACTAAAGATAAAAGAATATCTTAATTAACTTCGTTGTTAATCTCCTTGTAAGTAGAGGCTGTATAAATATTATAGTAGTTATAAACTAACTATCTAAAATAAAACACTTAATCGCTTGTTCTAATATATTAACACTTCCCGTCGCCCAACTCTTCCTGGATTATATATGGAAACTCTATAAACTCCCTAAAACAATTATCTCTAATAGAGGCAGCTAGTTTATTTCTATATTCTAAAAAGAACTAACTATCTAACTCTGCATTAAAGCACTGTTATTTATAGCATACTACCTAGAAACGGATGGTTAAATAGAACGTGTAAATGCTATAATGGAATAATATATTTAGATATATACGTTGTATCTATAGGATAACTAGATAGACTAGCTTATATTTACTAAGTTTACTGCAAATAACTCTGTTTTGGAAATTATAAAGGTCTTCTTATTTCTAGCCAACTACGGCCAATATCCGCAAATAGGTTTTAACCCCTTTGGTAATATTCCTTGCCTAGCTTATTAGGCCTTATAAGTTACAGAAGTAAATAAATTTATAAAGAAAATGGAAGAACTATAAAAGTTCTTTATTAACGAAATAATATAGGCCTAATTGGTCTATAAAGCCGTAGCGAATAAGAACTAAACCCTAGCACCGGCCTACTAAATAGGTAACTTTATCTGGCTAGACGCAAGAAATCTAAATATAAAATGACCTACTAAGAAATTAATTGGAAGAATGCTGGCCCTTATAAGGTTGAAAAGGTTGTCTCTTCTTATACCTACTAACTAAAGCTCCCTAATACGGTTAAAATCTACCCCGTATTCTATATATTAGTCCTCCGCCCTACTGCCCCTATGTTAAACGCCCTACCTAAATAGATCTAGGACCCTCCTCTACTAGTTAAAGTGGATGGTAAGGATAAGTACCTTATTAAAAGAGTTAATAATATTAAGTATAACAAACGGAAACGCAAATATATATACCTTATGAAATGGAGAGGCTTTACTAAGCCCTTATAGGAACCCGTTAACTCTATAGGACTTATATAAGCCGCAGAAGACTTTTACAAACTCTACTTAGAACTACTATAGCCCCATTTTACAGAAGCTTGAGTTTAAAGGGGGGGTACTATTATAGGATACCTCCGTAATACCTTACACACGTTTACCTATTTCCACCAATATAGTAAAAAGAGACTGACCGCGAGACAATAACCTAATGGCAATATGCTGGCAGTCTATGGCAATCTGCCGCATTCTGCTATATTCTGCTAAGTCTACTAAATCCTGCTAAGTTCTGCTAGGAATACTACTTAAATCCTATTCTGCCCTGTATATATGTTAACTAAGCAACTAAACTAATAATATATACCCTTTCTTCCCGTTTCCTTACTTTCTTTCCTTATATAACGTCTTGACTTTATTACACAGTTTATGTACGTAGCTTAATAGTATCTACTTTGCTACATATTATCATCGCTTATACTTACTCCGTGACAGACTATTACGGTCTTAATAAGTTTACAATTAAAAACCGTTACCTACTACTACTAGTTAGTAAAATGCTAGATTAACTATTTAGGGCGAAGATTTTTATAAAGCTAGATCTATAAGACGCCTATTATAAGCTCTATATTAAAAAAGAGGATAAATAGAAGACCGCTTTCAAAACCTAATACGGCCACTTTAAGTATCTAGAACTGCCTTTTAGGCTAGCTAATATGTCTATAATTGTCGGAATGTTAGTTATGTGACGTGGTCACGAGACCGTAAAGCGAGGCTAGTTAACCTGACCTTGGAGCAACCCCTTACTTCTAGACAATCAATTATCCAACAATTAACAACGCATACGTATTATACAGTGATATTCGTGCCCGTTGATTAAAGCATGTATACCGACACTGATTAGTAGACGTATAGATTAGGAAATACGCAATAGCTAGCGCTTGAGGAGTAGTACTAGAAACAGTTCACCGATCGCCTAGTTCTTGTCTGTTTCACCAAAGGAGAAGACTACGACTTCTACTTAAGCTTAAAAGCGTGTATTGGCCTTATAGCTAATACAGCAGATCGCTAAGAGAATAGCAGCCTTGCTAAGAATACTTTACAGGTCTAACGGCTATAGAGAACGTATACATAAACCTTAACCTTAACTACACCCTTACCCTCAACCTTACCCTCGACCTTAACCTTAACCCTTAACCTTAACCTCAACCTCGACCTCTGTTCAAGCCTTAACCCTTAAACTCCCAGACTAAGGACACTCTATAGGCCCTAAGGCTATAGAGAACACCCTAAACCTTAAATCTTAAACCTTGAACCTCCTTACCTTTAAACCTCCACTTAAACCTTATAGATACTCAACCCATAACTACAATGGAGTGGTATGAGAAGATATTAAAGCATGGTAATAGAATCACTGCTGCTACAGCTTCTAAAGATGAGCTAGGAGACTATGTAGCAATAAAGGTCTACGTACACACACAGGAGAACTTCACAGACTATACATTATGGACAGTATTCAAGGAGGAATTTGAAGGCTTTACTACCGAAGATTTTAGACGCATACGAATTAATATAAGAGCAAAGTTACGCACTTATCTACTTAAGAGAGGAGTATATGTGGGAAAGTACAATAGCAGATATTCAATTTTAGAAGCACTATTTGACCTCCTCTAAGAGGAAGAACCTTACGAATAGACAGATAAGGAAATTACAGAAGCTCTTAAGGCAGTTAGCCCTATAATTACAGTGGCGCTATAAAAACGGCTTAACTTAACATAAATAGCTCTGATATCAAATCAAGCTATACCCCCGTTAGTTATAGCCTCTTTAGCTCCTACAACCCCCCCTTGCAGCCTACTACCTTCCCATACGGTGCTGACGCCTGTAAGCCATTAACTACCTCCACTACCTCTAACGCCTGTAATCCAGCCTATAGCTATAGCCATAATACCTAGAACGCAAATACCTACCTCTATAACACCCTAACTAGCTGTTGCATCTATACCCTAGTAAACTGCACTAACTGCTACCTAATAGCAAGCCGCACCTACCTCTACCTAAGATTAACTACTTACTCTTCTTACTTAACTCCTACAGACGCAGAATTAGTAATTATTACCTGCAGTAACTGCCTCTACCCTCCCTCTAGCAACCGCTCCTACCCTACCTAATCCCCCTCCTGCCTAGTATCTTTACCCTAGTACTGCCAATACTGACCCTACTATGCACCTGCCTATGTATAGTAAAGAGGCAGCCACTATTGCCAAGATCTATATAGATGACCAGAAGTACGATGGAGTAAGTAATAGCTTTAACTTCAAGTTAACTATCTTCTATGATATCTGCAAGAGAGCTGGTCTACCTCCTAAAGGCTATATAACTGCACTCCCAACTATGCTAAAGGGACTTGCTTAGGATTACTACTATAATAGTAGCCTTTTAACTAGATTATTTACTGAGGCATATAACTATATGCGTTACTTCTTTAAAGGACCAGAGTACTATTGGAGAAACCTTACTAAATAGAACGCCACCGACTTCTAAGGAATTATTAATAAGAACCCTAATAAGTAAATCTATTAGAGTTTCTAACTACTTCTTAATAAGCTCTTAAAACATCGCCATGGATTACACCTAGAGTTTTGTATAGACCTCTTCCTTATAAATAAGCTAGTCACCGCTTGCCAAGGAGTACCAGTATACCGTATTGCCATTTCCAACCCTTCTAAAGACCTCTCCCAGTTAATTAGTAAGTTGCAATCTTCTATAGTTATATAGGAGAAGGAACACCCTTTCTAGGCCTTAATAAGACCGTCTTAAGGAACCTAC
>Ga0307507_10004879_pt1 | contig 22988 bp, 18 predicted proteins | sample 7_EM_MG_FD_207223 | JGI IMG/M metagenome (GOLD analysis project Ga0307507, IMG submission 207223) | Populus trichocarpa ectomycorrhiza microbial communities from riparian zone in the Pacific Northwest, United States - 7_EM | ecosystem: Host-associated > Plants > Roots > Unclassified | place...
AGAATCGTTTTTTTTTTTTCTAGAATCTTTTTTGTTTATTAAAACGGGTGTAAATATAGTTAATTAATGCTGCGTAATTCACCATATATATAATTCTTATTATCTTCATGGGAAGAATAATCAAACGACTGATTATTTGAATAACCCTAATAGAATTTAGAACAGTAGCTAGCTCATGAGAATTACTGCTATTTCAAAAGTAAAAATAATTGGAACATTTTAAGTAATTAAATTGCTGGAACCCACCATAATTCCCATACAGATAGCATAAATGGATTGGATGATTAATCTTGATTTTTTTTATTATAATCTATTTTTATTAATTTTTCTTATGAAATAGCAGATAATTCTGCGTGCACCAATCATCATCATCAACAACGTTACCTCCACCCAAATTGTCTCAAGATCAACCTACCATTCTACTAAGTGCATGTGCGATATGGCTTGAACTTCTAGGTGAGTACGAGGAGAAGCTGGAGCCTATGTGAATACTCTCCACCGCCGCACTGCTCAATTCACGAGGGAGGAAATGTGGAGGCTTCAGGGCATGGGAAAGAGGCTTACAATTTGTCTTCAGAACAGCACCGCACAACCCGTATCAGTAGCAAGAAGGAGACCGTGTTGAGCAGCAAAAGCTCCACCCACTTCTACAGAAAAAGGAGGGTCAACTGGTTTCGAAGCTGTCAGCATAACCTCACCCTTCTCATCGAGCATGGCAACCCCTAATCCAAACTTCTCCATCCCAAAAATAGCTACATTAGTGTTAATATTAACCTCGCCCTTATCAGGATAGTTAATTCTTGCAACCACTGAATAGATACATTGCATGCAAATCTGAGGGTCAGAGCCACTTAAGAGAAAAAACTATCTCATCTCATCATCATTGAGGCTTTGTTTCAAGTGCTGCGCCCACTTAAGAGGACTGATCTCCAGCCACATCTTCCTTGCCCACGAACATTGGACCAGAATATGCCAAGTCGTTTCACCATTAGAATGGTAAGTATCTGTCACGAATATTATGATCAACAGTAATCCTCTTCCTTGTAAGATTCCAATTCGATTGCATCACATCTAGGCATGCATGCCATATAGAGCTATTGACCTCAGGAATAATATGAAGCTTCCAGATGAAATTCCACCAAGATTCTTCACTAGTCAACAATGGACGAGCTTCCAGTCTTTCTTTCTCAAAATGGTATCCGCTTTTAACAGAGACGCTAGCTACCATTTCTAGCCATTGCCCTGGTTAAATCATCCTTCGCTCGACGAAGACTTATCAGGATGGATAGATACCCCGAGCTTCATTTGTGAAAAGATGGAATCGATCAGATCACCATCCCGAGTCCTGGTCTCCCAGTTGATCAGCTCACTTGAGCACTTTTACCGAGAACTGAAACAAAAGACTGTATGCGCATCTCAGGTAGATCTGGTACCCATTTATCCTTCTATATCCGGATATCATTTCCATTGCCAACTCGCCATCTAGTTCCAGCTTCTAGCAGATCCTTAGCACCAATAATATTTCTCCATGAATAGCTCGGAGATTGGCCAACAGAAGCTTCTATATACAGAACTGGTTGAAGGAAAATATCTGTTTTAATACAGGGGCTATCTGAAAGGAAGGATTCTTAAGCAATCTCCAACCTTGCTTTGCTAAAACAAGACATCTTCCTAAAACCCAACCCAACCCACCATAAGCTTCTCCCTTACATAATTTCTCCCAAAAAAACCCAGTGAATCCTTCGATCCTTCAATTGGCACCAGCAAAACGTTTTTATCTTACTCCCCATCTCCTCACAGAGGGTGTCAGAAAGCCTAAAACACGATGTCGAATGCGTAGGAATGGCCTATAGCACTGATTAATTTGATCAAAATTTCCCTTCCAACTTCTGATAAAAATTTCTCTTTCAAGCCACCCACCTTCTTACAAACCTGGTCCTGGATTGAGGACAAGACTGCCTTCTTACCATAGCTGGAAGACCCAAGTATTTAGCATGTATAGCACTGCACTGCCTTAACTCCTAATCTCTGGTTGAACATATTCCGCACGTGTTGGAACATTTTGGCTGAACGCTACTTCAGTCTTTTCTAAATTTACTTGCTGACCAGAGGCTTTTCATATAGCTGGAGGATGTCTGCAATACATTCAACTTCTCGCATGGTTTCCCTGGTAACCAGAATACTGTCATCAGCAAAAAATAAATGGGTGATGGAAGGTGCTTGACGACAAAACCTTTCCTCCATTAATTAAACCTCCCTTTTCCGCATCATTGACCAAAGCTGAAAGACCTTCAACACAAATAAAAAAACAAGGTGATAGAGGATCCCTTGCCTGAGTCCTCTGCTAAGTTGGAATTGTCGAGGAGGAATGCCATTAACAAGAACCAAATAGCTCTCCACGGAGACACATCTCTTAATAACATCAACCCCCTCCGGGCAGAAACCCAGTTTCAACATAACTTTCTTAAGTAACCCTCGTTCAGCTCTATCACATGCCTTTAGTTGTGTTGAGTAGGGATGGCAATGATTAGCGCAGGCAGGTTGAATTTTTTAATATTTATATTTTATTTATTATTAAATAAGAAATTTAGTTATTTATTAGATTTCGGGTATTAAATAACTATCTATTATCTATTATTATTTATTAATCAATAAAAATATAATAATTAATATATATATACATGTATATTAAATAATAAAATGATAAATATTATTTATATGTGTGTATTTTATGTCAAAGTATGTATATATTATATTATATTAAAAATTTTAAATATTCTATAAATATATATATTTAATATAAATATATATTTCAGGTTAGTTTCGGATCGGTTTTGATAATATTCATACCCTATTTATTATCCATCAAGTCTAAAAAATATCTATTCATTCTGGTCGAATTGATATCCATCGAGTTCGGATTAAATTATTATTTTTTTAGAAGTGAGTAAACTAATTAAAATTTTCAAAATATTAAAAAAAATTGACTCCAAATTAACTTAATTGAATGGTTTTTCAAAATTTTTTGGGTATTTTTGGCTAAAATTCTTTTAAAAAATTCAAGAGTAATTAATTTTAATTTTAAAAATTAAAACCGAACCGAAACGAATTTTTTTAAAAAAACCTTTTAAAGCTTATAAAATATAGTCAAACTAACATATTTATGAATTAAATTGAATTTATTCTTTTTTTTTAATATAAAACCAAAACAAACTGGTCAATATTTTGATTCTTTCATTTAATTCAATTCAGTTGAAGTTTTTATACAAATCAAACCGGTTGAAGCAATGCTCGCCCCTATCTTGTCCAGCTCGAGCCCCATAATGTCTTGCATACCTCTCATCTTCTTCGTGCAGTGAAAAGTTTCAAAAGCCAAGAGTACATTTTTACACACTGATTCTCACTAACTGTAACCTTCAAAATCTTTTTCCCTATTAGCTAGGGCTTCCATAAAAAGCTTGAAAATGAGTGCATTTCTCAGGGCTATTAGCTTTGGGAATGAGTGGTTTACAGTTAGTGGATTCCAATCCTCATTCAGCACCCCTAACAATACTGGACAAACATCCATTTCTTAAAGAAAATGGCAGCAAAAGCAACAGGGGACAAGGGCTTTTTGATGGGTGTATTTGCCTCACAAGCCTCCTCATGTGTAAAGGTAGCAGCAAGCATCTGATTCATGTCAGGGGACAATGGCTTTCTGTCTCGTTGCTTCAGCCAAGCCACTCTAGATCATTGAACCCACGTAGTTTCTTCCTTTGCTGGCAGGCTATCTAACATACCCGACACACATCATCAGATTGAGGCCTCCAATTCCTGTTCATACAACCTTTAATTTGTCTATAAATATGCTCAAAATGATTTTGATTTCAAGATTGGAACCTCTCTGCACAGTAAGCTAGTTTTTCATCCAGAATCTCCACCCCTTTCCATGGCCTCCAGGGAACAGCTTAACCTCCTCCAAAGACTGGGGTTTGATGGAAGATGGGCATTAGTGGGGTGGGGCAACCAAGGATTTGTGGGGGTGACGTTTGTTCGGCAGATTGGATATCTCGAGTGGGTGTGATCATAGTTATCATTCCGGTCCCATTTTCAAGTTTAATTCACCGTGATTTAAAAAAAAAAAACTAATTCAAGTTAGATTTTAGATCACCGAGGGAATAAATATCTAGACTAGTGATTAGGGTTAAAGGCGTGTTGGTTCTTAATGATATGAAATATGAGTTAGGTCAAATTTGCAGTTGTAAATACAAATTAAAAGAGATCTCGTGGAAAATAGGAGTACATTATTCTAAATCGAAACTACGAACACAATCAAATCAACATGAATTTCAACATCACTTTACAATTTTCTTTTCATATCTGATTTTGATAATTTAATTTAAGTTTATCATGTATATATTAAGCTGAAAATATAAGAATAAAATTAAAAATTAAAAATTTAATCTAACTAAAATAAAAGGACATATTGAGCTAGTTTTTTTCCTCTCTTTATTTATCTTGAAAGAAAAGAAATTTATATTGAATTATCAACAGGAGATGAAAACTATGGATTCTCAATAATTCTTCTAAACTAAAATATATTTTATGTACTTGGTTGCTCTAAGGTTAAATTAAATAATAATATAAAACTATTTATTGAGTTTTACTAACATATGATATTAAAAATTTAATGATAAATATTTTTAATTGAATTAATAGAATTAAGTATAAAATAATAATAAATTTATATGAATCTCAAATTTAAACAAATGAGGTGTTTCTTATTAAAATAATTAAAGCAAAAAAATTCTAAAAACAAAAAAAAAACCTTTAAAATCATAATAATAAACAGGTTATTAAACATAGCTTTCAATCACTAAACGACAACAACTCTTCTCGGATCAATGTTTTATTTGAGAACACGGCTCAAATAACATTTTATAAAAAATTAATTTTTTATTTAAAATTAATTTTTTTAATTTTTTTAAAAATATATATTATTTTAATATATTTTTAAATAAAAATTACTTTAAAAAATAATCACCATTACGGAGTTCAAAAGCTGACAATATTGGTGCTCCGGATGCTGCCACACTCGTATTGGATCGTCTTCCCCACGCTTTGATTTTTATCATTTGTTGAACTTGAAGATTACAAGTGGGAATCCATTTAATCCTAATCCTAATCCTAGCTAGTTACCTATAAGATCATTGGTATACATAGAATGACGTTCAATCTTTCATTAATGTAAATTCCAATCTGAAAGGAATGATAACTGGTTCTTGGAATTTGTCCGGATTACATTTCAAACAAACATTTAAATGATGTCTAGATTGCGTCTAAATATATTTTTGGATGTTTTTAAAAGTATGTTTATATTAAAAAAAAATATTAAATTAAATTTTTTTAATGTTTTTTTATTGATTTTAATATGTTGATAAAAAAGATTATTTTAATATATTTTTAAATAAAAACTATTTTAAAAAATTATTACACATAGTTAATTGAGGCCACAGCAGCAACTTTAAGAAATTAAAGCAAGACTTTGAGGTCAGAATTAGTAGTCGCAAGTGCTCCAAACTTGGTGCTCATGTAAAGAGGGAATCTTATTAATTAATCAATATTTTTTTTTTCCACCAATAATCAATCACTCGAGGCCTCTAACCAACAACAAGAGGTTGATCCCCAGCGAGATACGCTTTTGTTCTGGTCGAAACACGTTGCAAAGTACCGAATTGCAAGTACATCGAGAGCCCAATTAGTGGGTCTGATCCCCCATCTCTTTTAGCCATGGACCAGTCTCGGTGTTATTTTCTTTCAAGTTTATAATTTTATATAGGCGATCGAGGCTTCAGCTTTCAACAATCAAGGTTCGAAAGGCTTGCCTTTCGAGAAGGATTAAAGAAGAAGAAGAAGAAGAGGAGAAAACTCGATCGCTCTAAAAGGAAATGCCCACTAACAAGTAATCCGAGCCATTTCTCTTCGGTGGGGTGTTGCTTTTTTACTTGTTTAATTTAAAGTCAGGAATATTGCTCTCTCCTTGATATCTTCTATGATGCCTCGGGTGCTCTAACCCTTACCTATTTATTCCTTTTAGCTTTATGTGTTCATCGGCACTGTTTCATCTTCTAGTTTCCCGCTGGAAGATGCTAGGTGATGGAATGAACAATGTATTCTGAGGATATGCCAAGCATTTTTTTGTGACATTGTTTTTGCTCTCTCTTTTTTCCTTGTTGCACATTGACTGTAGTAATTAGCTAGGTTTTTGTTATAGGTAGCTAGTGGTGCCCTGTCTTCTAGAGTCTATTCGAATAGAATTGATTGAAATTTAATTTGATTTTTTAATAAAAAAATTAAAATAATATTATTTTAAATTTACTCGAATTAACTCTTCACTCGTGATTTGAATCTTATTTCAGGTCTAACGAATTAAATAATTATTATAATTTGAGTTTTAGTATGGAATTATTATTACAAGGTTAACTATAGATCTCTTGAATAACGAAACTAGTCATGGAATCTCATATTAATTATTATTTTTATAACCAGAAAGTAATATTACTAAATATATATAAAGTGACAATGCCGTGGCTTTTCTTTGCAGGCATGAAGAAAACCCCTGCCTTTAGGCAGACTTCCTATGCATAGAAACTATAAATACTATAAAAGATAACACAAAGATTAATAAAGAGTAGAAAAGGGAAAAATGATTGTTTATATGCTTTTCTATTTTACCAATAAGAATTGGGAAGAGAAAAATAAATAAAAATTAAAGTGATTATTTATTTATTTATTTATTTATTAGTATATAAGTAGACTTGGGGTTCTGTAAAAAGAATTTATAAAAAAGTTATGTAAATTTAAAATTTAATATAATAATTTATATGAGATTTTCCTGGTATTAAGTTTTGTGCAATATTATTTAACCTAACACAGTTTAACAAGTCAACTCGGTAATGGATGGATGAATACCTTGTCAAAGTGAGGCTAGAAAAAAAACCTATTCTTTTAAAAATAAAAATAACTCCTTACAAGTTTTTTTAACTCGAAATTTCAATCGACTGATATCAGTTTACCTGACCGGTTCTTGCCTGACCCTCGGCTTGGGTGAGGTTGATGGAATGGGTCCATTTGGCTCCTGTCTTTTAGCTCGAAGAGACGAGAACTGGAGTGTGATGCCCGACCTACCAGAGTTGATTTCAGATGCGCCAGACAGGTTGCACTATGATAACTGGGCCAAACGGCCCAGACTCCCTGTTGGCTTTGACCAAGCCATACAACCCCATCATCGCAGGAAGGCAGGAGTTATCTTGAAGGTGCAATGAAGTTGTTAATCAAGTTCGATTAATGATAATGAAATCCAGTACTTAGAATGAATTGAACAGGGATAAAGCTCGCCACTACAAGGACACAGAAACAGTTTCTTGAAGATTAGAGTTCTGCTGCTAGTTCAAAACTCAATCGAATCCGCTAGAGGTAGACAGCTTAGTAAACAAGCATAGCTCAGTGCTTGGGTGAAGGGTATTTTCATGACCTCCCTCTAGTTATAGCCCATGTTGCTGTCTTTATTGACAAGTAAAGCTACTGACATGCAAGTGAGCTGGAAGTATGATTGTCCAAGCTCCACTGAATGTTTGTTGACTAAGAGGCAGTCATGCGAGTTGTAAAATATGACAGAGAATTTGGTTCTGCTGAATTCTTGTTGTAGCAGCGTGCACGCTTGTAAGTAAATTGGTCATAACGTTTGGTGGAAAGCTCCAAATCCTGCACTGTTGATGCGTTGGAAACTAGACACAAACGTCTTTCTCAGGATACATAGCTCGCTCAGCAATTTTAAAACTGAAACCTGGACCTGTCACAGGCATTTTCGGTTCTGTTGACTTCTTTGGATTGAGCTCAGGTCTATTAATCTTTGTTTAGAACCATCCACTCCAAATTCATTGGTGGATGTGAATATTGGATCTACTAGGGATTCACTCGCATCAAAATCATGAAGGAATTGGAAATAGATATCGTTAATAACTATTTTTCCTGTACAATTTAGATTTACGAGTTTAAATCAAGTTTTCTACTTATATTAACCAGCTATGAAAAGTTTCAGCTGTCATAAACAGGTCGAACCGCATAAAAAACATAAAGAGGCAACACCTTGATTTCTTAAGCAAATTCATGACAGCAACAAACATGTCATGTATCATGTATTGAATCCATGATGTTTGCCTTACTGACACAGCATAGTAAACTGAGACTAGGTACTTGCAACTTGCAAGAGAAATAAGTTTCTAGACTTTCGCATCCCCAACACTCTCAGGTTCCAAAAAGCTGAGTTGAATGTCATGCATATCTTTTCTATTATTACTTACCATTTAGTATTTACATGTATTAATCATCGCACAAGTGCTTAACCTTCCATCTTGTAGCAGCCGCTGATGATGTTTATTGAATTTTCGAAGCACCTGCAGTCAACTGGTTCGTAGTTCGAGGGGTAGTATCCAGCAATTTAGTCGGTCACATGCAGCTACCTCTGAAACGTCATTTTCTAACCAGCCACATGGTGGATGAAATTAAACTTCTCCATCGTACACTAGTATGAACAATAATGGCTAGCGTTGTGGTCCACTAGTTCTGCTTCTACAAGTCAGATCATGTAATCAAACAGAATCGCACGAGTCTCAGGTACTCGAAAAGGCAGGTTAAACGCCATGGATTCTGCTGCTTTTCAAAAAACAACCCTCTGATTATGCCCTCTAACCTCTTCCAAGAAAAATAATTAGAAGGAGTGATAGAGTACAAGCTGAAGCAAACAGCAACCATCAACGCACCTTATACATGTTAAAGTAATTCAAATTAACAAAAAACAAATACAAACATAAAAGAAAAGAAGGTTAGAATTTTCATTAATCACAATATTCTGAAGTGTTCAATTAATCTAAATACAAAAAGATTATATATAGGCTAAACTGAAAATATTATTCTATTCTTAATAAATAAAACAAGATAAATATATATATTTCTTAACATCTCCCCTCAAACTCACGATGCGGCAACTACAAGCATCGAAAGTTTGTCAACTAGAAAACAAAAACGAGAAATAGAATGTGACTTGGTAAACAAGTCTGCAATCTGCAAAGAAGAAGAAACAAAAGGCAGAGTAATTGTGTCATGCTTGAGATGATGACGAGTAAATTGACAAATGATCTCAATGTGCTTAGTTCGTTCATGAAAAACCGAGTTGTAAGCAATCTGAATAGAACTCTGGTTGTCAAAATACATAAGAGTAGGATGAGAAAGAGAAACTTTCATATCAGCAAGTAACTAACGTAACCAAACAATCTCTTTGGTAGTAGATGTCATAACATGATATTCTGCTTCAATTGAAGATTGAGAAACAATAGATTGTTTCTTGCTCTTCTAAAAAATAAGAGGATCACCTAGAAAGATACAGAAATCGGTAACAGACTTGCAATCTGTGGGATCACTGTCATGATCAGCATCAAAGTATGCACACAGCTGCAAGGAAGAGGTGGATGAGAGTAAAAGACTCTGAAAAACCGTACCACGAAGATATCGCAAAATACGAAGAACAGCTGCCCAGTGAACTGTAGTAGGAGAAGCAACAAACTGACTAACAACATGAACAACATATGCAATATTTGGACAAGTAATAGTAAGATATGCCAAGCTCCCAACAATAGTATGGTATAAGGTAGGATTTGTCAAAGGTATACCATCAAAAGAAGAATACTTTGCGTTAACCTCAATGAGAGTGTCTACAGTCTTATTATCAATAAGTCTAACCCTAAAGAATATCTACAACATATTTGGACTGAGAAAGAAGGTAACCTCTAGGTGAGTAAGTTACCTCAATACCTAGAAAATATCGAAGATAACCCAAATCCTTCATTTCAAACTGTCTAGCCAATTCTATCTTCAAAACTGAAATATCATCATTGTCATCACCAGTAATAATCATATCATCAACATATAAAGATAGAATAATATGATCTGCATCAGTGCATTTAATAAAAAGGACAGAATCATGACTAGAAACAAATCCAAGAGATGAGATCACAATATAAGTTTTTTTAAACCAAGCACAAGGTGTTTGTTTGAGACCATATAACGCTTTCTTGAGCTTGCAAACATACCAAGAGTCATGTGAAACACCGGGAGGGGGCACCATATAAACATCTTCTTAAATATCTCCATTCAAGAAGGCATTTTTAACATCAAGTTGTGAGATATGCCACTAACAAACTGAACTACAACAATAAGAGTACGAATAGTAATCATTTTTGCAACTGAGACAAATGTCTCCTCATAATCCATACCATATTATTGAGAGTATCCTTTTACAACCAATTTAGCTTTATATCGCTCAATAGACCCATCAGAATTAGTCTTGATCTTATATACCAAACGACAACCAACAACACTCTTACCAGGAGGTAGAGGAACCAAATCTCAAGTATCTGTCTTATACAAAGCAGAAAGTTCTTCATCCATAGCTTGCTACCAAAGAGGATAAAAAACTGCCTCCTTATAGGAAGAGGGCTTAGAGAGATAATAAACAGAAGCTAAAAAAGAAGTAAATGATGAAGAATAACAAGAAGAAGCAAATTCTGGTAGTTTTGTGGACTTACAAATACGTATGGATAGACGTAGAGGTGGATCCACAATCTCAGACGAAGCTTGGAGGGCTGTAGATGAGAATGGAGCTTCAGGTGTGCCGGAGAGTAAAGTGTCAGTACCTACAGAATGATGAGTACAATTTGGTCGAACATGGGAATGAGTATTTGAGGTACTAGGAACCTGAGATGATAAATTATTAGAATCCTCAGAAAAAGGGATCTATACGAATAATATCAAGTCTAGTCAGGCTATGAGTAGTGGATGGAATAGAAAAGAAAGGTATATGCTTAAGAAAAACAGCATGACGAGATATATAAATTTTCTGAGTTATTAGATCAAAACAATGATACCTTTTTTTACCTTCACCATAACTCAGAAAGACACAAATAGCAGATCGAAAGGACAACTTATTGCATTCTGCATGAGGACGAAGAACGAAACAAGCACAACTAAAAACTCTAAAGGAGGAATAATCAGGGACATACCCATATAACTTTTCAAAAGGGAGAAAAACATAAACTATGAGAAAATAAGATTGTATTAATCAAATTTACAGCAGTAAGAACAACTTCTCCCCAAAACTCATTAAGAACAAAAGCAGACAATATGAGAGAATGAGTAGTTTCGATGATGTGCCTATATTTTCTTTCAGCAACACCATTTTGCTCAAGAGTATCTGTACACAAAGTTTGGTGAATGGTTTCATCTAAGACAAGCAACTCACAGAATTTATTAGAGGTGTATTCCCCATCGAAATCATACCTAAAACATTTGATAACAATAGAATATTGAGTTTTGATAAGAGCTCGAAAGGCTGTATATATCTCAAAGAATTCAGAACGATGTTTCATTAAATAAACCCAATAATAACGATTATGATCATCAATAAAAGAAATATAATATCGAGAACCTCCTTTTATGGCAACAAGAAAAGGTCATCATACATCAGAATGAATTAAGTTAAATGAGGAAAAAGAAACATAAATACTTAAATTAAAAGGTAAAACAAAAAATTTTGCTAGTTTACATCCACTACAATCAGAAATATCACAAGGTTGTTAATTTTCTAAAGCTCTTACGGATGCCAAAAATCTCAAACGAGAAGACGAAACATAACCTAGACAAGAATGCCATAAATAAAAACTAGAAGAGGAATTACTCAAACGAAAAAAAGACAAATCAACAGTAGTAGCAGCAGCAGCAACTGGTACTTTTAACTCATCCAAAATATATAGTCTATTCTCCCTACGACCTATCTCAATCAGCTTTTGAGACTGCAGATCTTGTACACAACAAAAGGAAGAGGAAAAAATGACTAAATAATTACAAGAATCACATAATTGTCCAACAGAAACAAGATTCAATCTAAGTTTTGGAATAAAATAAACATTAAGAAGAGAGAAGTGAGGTGTGACAACAGAACCAACACCTGTTAAGGGCATTTGAGTGCCATCAATATGGAAGGCGAAGGAGACACATAGATAAAAGATGAAGAATCTGGAGACATATAATGTAAAGCACCAGAATCAAAACTCATTCATAATGTGACATACCTGAGAAACTATGAGGCAACTGACCTACGGAAGAAGAAACAGACATTGCTTGTGGCTGTAAGGAGAGAAACTTCTGAAATTGTCCAGCTAGAGTATTAGGATCGGTAATATGGCCTGATGAAACTACTGTTGCAGTATTGTGGTGTGGTGGTTTATAACTCTGAGGTGGTCTATGAGCATTAGATTGTGATTTGTTGCCAGACTTCCAAGCTTGATTTTGTTGTCTCAACTTGGGATACTAAGTCTTCTAATAACCTTTCTGCTTACAAAAACTGCACTTATCGAAGATAACCCTTGTGTAAAGCTTATTTTGATGATTAAATAATGACTTAGAGGGTACTGCTAGTACAAATGGATTCGAAGCAAAAAGAATTCCCTTTTCAGAATAAGACTAGAGACGTATTTCTTCAGTCAATAACTCACTGACAACAGAGTCAACAGAAGACAGTGGAGAACGATGTAGAATTGAACTTCTAAGTCCTTCAAAATCACTGCAAAGTGCTGTTAAAAACTATATCAATCGTTGTTGTTCCCAACGATCAATATAGGTACTACATGCCTTTAATTATACCAATTATGTAAGAGCCAATTGATCCCAAAGATCTGTCATTGCAAAATAGAACTCCTGAATACTTATATTCTTCTAGTGAAGAGCTGGTATGTCATTCTCTAACTGATACTGTTTTGCAAAATTTGATTGTGTGAATAACCTTTGCAGATGATCTCAAACCTCATTTGTTGTCTTCTACTTCGCCAACTACGTACTTATGGAATGCTCAACATAATTATTATTCCAAGTAATAATATTTGCATTGTTTGCTTCCCATGCATCTATCAAAGCAACATTCCTTTCCTCAGTTTTCTTAGGTATCATATAGGTTCCACTAATATATCCCCAAAAATTTTTAACCTTAAAAAAATTTTGCATTACATAACTCCAATACGAATAGTTCTTCCCATCCAACCTCACACTCACAGACTGAAGCGAATCATCTTTTTCAGTAGCTATAATCAACAATCACAGAGAGCCAGAATGTAAAAACAACAAAATACCAAATACTAAATTGCAGAAATTGAATAGATCGCAGAAACTAAACAAATATCTTCTTGAATTTATACGATTACTCCAAAAACAAAAAATTACAGAAACAGAACGCAAAGACCAAGTTGCAGAAATTGAAGAGAGGACGAAATACCAGATTTGCAGAAACTGAAGGGGAGACAAAATACCAGATTTGCAGAAACAAAACGAATATTCCTCCAAAAACAAAGTTGAATCCGTGAAAGCTGTGTTTGAGATTTAGCCTTATTCCATAAAACCAGCTTGATATCATGTTAAAGCAATACAGATTAACAGAAAAAAATAAGAACATAAGAGAGAAAGAGGCTAGAGTTTTCATTAATCACAATATTCTAAAGTGTTCAATTAACCTAAATACAAAGAGATTATATATAGACTAAACTAAAAATATTATTCTACCCTTAATAAATAAAACAAGATATATATATATATATATATATATATATATATATATATATATTTCTTAACAATATCCAAGTATGCGAAGGAAGCCTACATAACCAGGGAGGGCATCTGTACAAACCACAGTCCATCCATCCCACCAAAAACAAGCTGAAGAGGGCAAGGGGGCTATATGACAATTTCATTTTGCACACAATTCGCACCATAATCTCCTGGGAGACCAGCTGCCCTGCAGAACCCCACCACAAAACCCCTATCAAGCCTCACCTCTTTTGACTGAACCCTTGACGGTACGTTTCACAACCGGCATAGAAAAGGAATGTTACATGAAGAATACACAAAAACCAAAGAAATGATCAAAGACAGAAGCTTTGTGACTCAGCCAATCCCACAAAGAAAGTAGAAACATAATGGAGATGCCCTCCCCCCTTCTCAATTACAAATTACGAAAGCACAGGTGAAGACACATATCATCACAAACCCAGTTTCATGTTCAAATTCACCAGCTCTCATCTTTGTTCATGAAGGATTACCTCTAGGCTTGTAACCACAACAATGCAAATGATCTTTGTTTGTGACAAATTTCTAGCCCACATACCTCAACTGAGCAGAAGAAGGCAATTGCAGTAGTCCTGGAAAGTAAAGCAAGGATTCCTTGCCAAATTACTGATAAAAATATCGAAATGAACATGTATTTCCACCAAATTTTAAGTCCAGGAAAGTAAAGCAGGATTCTTTGTTATTTCTTATTTGGTTATGTTTTTTACTCTAATACTTTTTGGGTGATATTACAATATCTCATGAATTTCAGTTCAAATTTACTTGTTTTTTTCCGTTTCAATTACCGATGGAAATAAGTGAAGGGGGGGGGGTTGAAACTACAACGAAAATTATGAGGGCTGATTGAAACAAAATAAACTCTGGAGGTGAAATTGAGCCACCCTGTAAACCTGGAGGGCTAAATTAAATGTTTGTTCCCTTGGCATGGGACCTAGACGAGGACGGAAATGGGAGCCCACGTAGAAACTTTTTATTTTTATTATTGATGAAGGCAATGTTCCGTTTAAACTTTATATATATATAAAAACTTTTGTCTTAAATTATTTTTCCATGTACTTGCATCTGCAGCATTTTTCAAACTCGTATTTTGTAAATATTTGTAAAGCTAAAGACAAGTTGGTCCAAATTGACAAAAAAAAGAAGAAGCAGATTTTGTGTTTCGCAAAAGCTAAAGTAAAGAAAATTATTAAATTCCTCAACAGTAATAATACTATCTCCTTTTCTTTCTCTATGCATGGCTAATATTTGATTCCCAGTCCCCACTGGCCCTTTTGAGCTTAATAATTGTTTATCGAATCAATCTATGGCTTATGGGATCAATATAGGTCAAAATCTTATTAAAATCATTTCATTTTATTATATAAAAAAACATCATTGATGATGACTCAAATGGATTTGACTCAGTTCACTCAAAACTTGATTATGTTAATCAACAGAGTGTGTGTGTGTGTGAGAGAGAGAGAGAGAGAGAGAGCGAGAGAGAGAGAGAGAGCGCTTTCCCTTCAAATCTTCGTGACAACTCTATGGATTTCTCTGTGTTTGACATCATATTCAAGCTATTATAACATATCCAAACTAAAAACAAAATTTAAAGGTTTTTCAACAGAAACAAACGTGTTTGTAAAAGTTGGCTCTTCTTTTTCCAACCTATAGGTTCAGCTTGAGTCACGCTCTTTCACAAAGGAAATAAAGCAGAACTTAAAATCTTTTGATTTGTTGGGGAAAAAGAAGATTCCCAAGAGAAAAGAAGGCCATAACATGAGTGAACATTGCACAACCTCATCAATCAAAAAAAAAAAAAGGTGAAAAGTAAGTACTAGGTTGTGGAAGAAAGATGTGTTAGATGCTCAGCTTAACAAACAGTTATGGGGTTCATCAATCACTTGAAGTTCTAACAAAAAATAGATCATAGGATTAGTTTTTGTCTCCCTTTCTTTAATGGCTCTGTATTCTCACTTTCTGGTTCTCTATCTGTTCTTTGTATCTTCTGTTATATGCCAAGTTACAGGTGAGTTCTTCTTGACTCTGCAACCTTATTGTTTATTTTAAGGATATTTTCTTTTCATTTTGTACACTGTGCTAGCTACGTTGTAACACAAAGATATAGATACCATCTTGTTTTCTTGTTGGGGGATCTTAAGCATGTTTTCATTCTCTTGCGATGATAGCAGTAATAGCAATCTCTTTCTTAAAGATTGGCGATGATCCCTTTTTCTTTTTGTGCTGTGAATTGGAGTTTGTAATATAGATGAAAATCCAAGAAATTAATATAACCAATTTCAAAATGCAGAATTTATCAGTATAGATTGTGGAGGCACAAGTAATTACACTGATCCAAGAACTGGACTAGCATGGGTTTCAGACAACGGTACAATCATGAAGTATGGAAAATCATCAGAAGCACAGGTTTCAAATGGAAATACGCAGTATCAAAGACGGCGAGACTTTCCTATAGACAGCAACAAGTACTGTTACACTCTAGGTACCAAAGAGAGAAGGCGGTATCTTGTCCGTGCCACTTTTCAATATGGAAGTTCGGAAAATGAAGATGCCTACCCCAAATTTGATCTCTACTTGGACACAACAAAGTGGTCGACTATGGTAGTATTGGATGCTTCAAGAGTGTATGTGAAGGAAATGATTATCAGGGCTCCTTCAAGTTCAATTGATGTGTGCATATGCTGTGCTACAACTGGTTCTCCCTTCATATCCACTCTAGAATTGCGACCTCTCAACCTTTCAATGTATGCCACTGATTTTGAGGATAATTTCTTCTTAGAGGTAGCAGCTAGAGTAAATTTTGGTGCTTTAAGCAAGGATGCCATAAGGTTAGCTGATTTCCAATTGTTGCAGAAAGATAACATGGAATTAATTGAGCACTTCATTAATTAGCTTTCCACTCACTTCTCTGTTAAATCTAGTTCTTGTGCAACATGGAAAGATGTCAAAATGTAAAACATTTGCCTCTCTCAGGTACCCGGATGATCCATATGACAGAATTTGGGGTTCAGATCTCGAGAAAAGGCAAAACTACCTTGTAGGGGTGGCCCCTGGCACAGTTAGAATCAATACATCGAAGTACGTAGACACTAGGACTAGAGAATACCCTCCAGTTAAAGTAATGCAAACAGCTGTTGTTGGCACTGAAGGAATACTAAGCTATAGGTTGAATCTTGAAGATTTCCCTGCAAATGCTCGAGCTTATGCATATTTTGCCGAAATTGAAGACTTGGGAGCCAATGAGACTCGGAAATTCAAATTACAGCAACCTTTCTTATCTGACTACAGCAATGCAGTGGTAAATATAGCAGAAAATGCCAATGGAAGCTACACTCTTTATGAACCCAGCTACATGAATGTGTCTCTGGATTTTGTTCTTTCATTCTCTTTTGCCAAGACCCGAGATTCTACACTAGGACCACTCTTAAATGCGATTGAGATTAGTAAATACCTAAAGATTGAACCGAAGACTGACAGCAAAGATGGTAAGCCTACAACCTCAGCCTACTACTAATCCTAAAAACCATCTGTACGCAGAGTTCCAAATCATTATGTTTTGCTTAATTTTTCCTAATAGTATGAGAAAGAACGTGCTTGACCAATATTAGCTGTATGAATAATTACAACTTTAATTGCCAGTGACTGTTCTCAATGCCCTTCGCTTTCTGTCTGCTGAAAGTGCTTGGGCAAATGAACAAGGCGATCCTTGTGTTCCTGCTCACTGGGAATGGGTGAATTGCTCCTCAACCACACCACCAAGAATCACAAAAATGTAACCTCTTCTCACTTAGTTAATTCCAGATCATTTTCATATATTTCATTCTGGACAGTGCATTTTGGCATTTTAGACTCTTAGTGTTTGAAAAACGCTAGTAGTTGCAGTTGGTATGGATACTCATTACTCCATTCATATCTATTCATTGATTTGTCAACTAGAGTTCTTGCTTTGCCATGCTTAACTGAATGCTACAGTTATGAATTCAAAGAAACAATAAATTCATCATGCCATGGAAATTCATTTGATATACTTGATCTAAAAGCTCATAGAACAGCCAATGCCGCAATATTAAAAGGTGTTGCTAACTTGCAATGGACTCCATAAATTTTTCCACATAATTAAGTAGTTAATGTTTCTGACTTTCTAAGATCCTTATAAGAGTGACTCTGCTGACCTGCTGAACAGTGCATTGTCAGGAAAGAACCTGAAAGGAGAGATTCCACCTGAGATTAACAACATGGAGCAATTGACAGAGTTGTAAGTGATGTTGTGCAATAGTTGAGTTGTACTACTTCATATTTTGATCCATCTTAATCCTTTTCTTTTTTCTTAGGTGGTTGGATGGTAACTTCCTTACAGGGCCTATCCCTGGTATAAGCAATCTCGTTAATTTGAAAATTGTGTAAGCTTTGAAATTCATGCTTTACATTCCATCAGTTTATCCTAAAACTGCAGTTTCTACTAGTGCATGTTTCTGCAAATTTACCTGTAGAACAACTGACTAGTCCTTGCCTGCTTTATTCAATGGTCATCCAGGCATCTGGAGAACAACAAACTGAATGGTCCATTGCCCAAGTACCTTGGCAGTTTGCCTAAATTACAGGCACTGTAAGTAGCACTCTTGACTTATTTAACTGTCTCTATACACTATATATGATGATTCACCCTTCACCAGACTCTTGATTGCAATATGAAGTACAATTAATCTTTTGATCCTAGGCGGTAATGCTTCCATGACACTGCTATGATACTCATTAACTGTGAAATGCCTTCGTGACAGGTACATACAGAACAACTCCTTTAGTGGGGAAATACCTTCAGAATTTTTAACTGGAAAAGTTATCTTTAAGTGAGTATTTCGAATTGTTTTATGTCATCGCTTACCCCTTGGCTTATATGATAATAAAAGATGTGCCTAGCTTTTGTTCCATAGGAAACTGGTATAGAGAATAAGATGCAAGAACCATCAAATCGTATGCCTCAGAACATTTATAAAGAGCTACGATATTATTCTCTTGCAGTTATGAACATAATCCTGGGCTACACAAAGAGGCAAGAAAAAAGATGCACTTGAAGTTGATAGTTGGAATTTCGATTGGCATACTTGCAGGTCTATTAGTTGTTGTGATAGGAAGTTTACTATTCTTGCGTAATCTTCAAAGAAAGACATCTCATAAAAAAAGTGAAGTCCAAGGTCTGTATATATATACACACACACCTCAGTTATATTCATGTTGCATAGCAAATTTTTGTGCATTTCTCAAGTATTCTTGAGTCTGTCAGGTAATTCTTTGCGTGCAAGTACCAAGCCTTCGACTGCGTATTCTGTAGCACGGGGTTGGCATATGATGGATGAAGGAGTTTCATACTATATTCCGCTCCCTGAGCTTGAAGAAGCTACCAAGAATTTTTCCAAGAAAATAGGCAGAGGAAGTTTTGGGACTGTCTACTATGGGCAAATGAAAGACGGAAAAGAAGTGGCAGTTAAGATAATGGCTGACTCGTCCACTCATCTGACGCTGCAGTTTGTGACTGAGGTAACTTTATGTCACCCCACATAATTTGTTGGAGTTAGAGATTTGAAACTTTGAAGGTTTAAAGAACAAGAAACTTAGTTAGCATAAGATCAGACCAAGAAATGAAGCAACTATCATGAACTTCAAAGGGCTGGTTAATTAACTACATTAACGTACCTGCAGGTTGCCCTCTTGTCAAGAATTCATCATAGGAACTTGGTTCCTCTGCTTGGATATTGTGAAGAAGAACATCAGCGTATTCTGGTTTATGAATACATGCACAATGGAACTTTGCGCGATCACATTCATGGTCTGCAATCTGCACATTACAATTGCTTTATTTTCCACCCTTCTGTTTCTTTATTAGAAACATTTCCATTTAAATCAATGAGATGACCTTCTAATAGGTCCTGTCAACCAGAAGCGCTTGGATTGGCTAGCTCGTTTGCAGATCGCAGAGGATGCAGCAAAAGGTTAATATCGAACTTCTAGTTTGTTTATTATGCATTAGTATTTTGGTTTACAATTTCACAATATAAACACATATTTAGATGCTTGTAGGACTTGAATACTTGCACACCGGATGCAACCCCAGTATCATCCACCGAGATGTTAAAACAAGCAACATTCTCCTAGACATCAATATGAGAGCAAAAGTGTCAGATTTTGGGCTCTCAAGGCAAGCTGAAGAAGATTTAACCCATGTATCAAGTGTGGCGCGAGGAACAGTCGGCTACCTGGATCCTGAGTAAGCCACCTTCATCAGTTGTGCATACCCATCATTCTCTACTACTTCTGCTCGTGCTTCACCAATCGTGTAACTGCTTCTTCAGGTACTATGCAAATCAGCAATTGACTGAAAAAAGTGATGTCTACAGCTTTGGAGTAGTTCTCTTAGAACTGGTATCAGGAAAAAAACCTGTCTCAACAGAAGATTTTGGTTCTGAATTGAACATTGTTCATTGGGTATGCACTTCTTGCTATCACCACTCTCTTCAAAGGCATATAGTCATCTTTCTTGAATTGAAGCCCATATATTTCTATTATGCTCACTACATACGAAACCAAATTAAGGCTTAATCATCCTCATGAGCTGCTATCTTCTGCAGGCAAGGTCCTTGATTCGTAAAGGAGATGTGATGAGCATTGTAGATCCTGTTCTAATTGGAAATGCCAAGATTGAGTCCATCTGGAGGATTGCTGAAGTTGCAATCCAATGCGTAGAACAACGAGCATTTTCTCGGCCAAGGATGCATGAAATAATTTTGGCTATACAAGAAGCTAACAAGATTGAAAAAGGAACTGATGGCAGCCAAAAACAACAATCTGCTAGTTCAAAGGCACAATCTTCCCGGAAAACATTACTAACAAGCTTTCTCGAGATTGAGAGCCCTGACTTATCTAATGGTTGCCTTGTCCCAGCAGCCAGATAGTTTTCTTTCCATCAGCCTTCGCTTTTCTGTAACATATACTCTTACACAATATCCACACTTTTTTATCATATTTTAATCTGATACAATAGAATATAAAAGTGAGAGAGGTCTAAATTATTTTTCCAGTTGTAAACTCTGACCAGAGAAAAAAGAAAAAGCAACTGAGAGGTGCCTGCCCTAGAAAAACACCAACTTCCCTATCTAATAGCGTGATGTTCTGGAAGATGTAATAATTGTCTTGCCCTATCAAACAGTTGGAGAGAGGGAGAGGTGCCCCAAGCAGAATTGTCAATTTTGTGACTCTTGCAGATGTGTTTGTTTCTGTGGTGGTATTTTAAAAAAAAAAATTATTTTATTTTAAATTTGTTTTTTATTGTTTTTGTATTGTTTTAGTATGTTAATATTAAAAATAAATTTTAAAAAATAAAAAATATATATTATTTTTATGTATTTTCAAGTGAAATATATTTTAAAAAGTAATAATTTTTATAATATTAAATATTATTAAACACATTAATTAATTAATTAATTAATTAATATTTCTATTTTAGAAACGCCATTTGCACCTCAACCGCAAATCCAATTGATGCTTTTATTTAGGAATATGGCTTGCATTTTCATGCCTACACCGCTCCTACGCTCCTAATCTAAAAGCATCAATTAATGCTTTTGATTTGGAAAGGCATTTTTAACGAGTTTTTTTTTAAATTAATTTTTTTTTTAAAATTGTTTTAATGTGTTAAAAATATTTTTGGTTTGGAAAGGTATATTACACGAGTTTTTTTAAAAAATTAATTTTATTTTGTATTTTTAGATATTTTAAAGTATTAAAGTAAAAAAATTATAAAAAACCAAAAAATATATTATTTTAATATATTTTTAAATAAAAAATATTTTAAAAACAATTTATAACAAACTATTCAAGCAGTTAATGGAGTTGACCTTTTGGCATGGCCTATAAGTAGGATTATATATCTTAAGGCTTGGATTCCACATTTTAGGTGGTGTGTTGAGTGAATAGCTCCTTCTAGTCTTTTATTATTTTATCTCATCCACTAATATATTAAATGTTCATATTGTTTAGGAAGAGGACTAAACAGGTTTTTCATCATCTTAAAGCCACCATATATTATATTATATTATATTATATTATATAGATATGATTCGACCTCTTCATATATTAAGGGATTTATATTATATGATTAAAAATCAGGCTGCCACCAAATCCACAGGGCAACTAAACTAAAATAAAAAAAGCCAACTCAAACAATTATGTTTTAATTACCCAACTTAAGTAATAATAGGCAGTTTACCTAGAAAATACTCAATCAAGAATCTCTACCAAATCTTGGTATTAGCTTCTTGGAAGGGTATTTGTAGCGCGTCTGAAAGTGTGGTTGCGGTTGTTTTTTAAAGTACTTTTTATTTAGAAACATATCAAAATAATATTTTTTTTATTTTTTAAAAATTATTTTTGATATCGGCGCATTAAAATGATCTAAAAATACCAAAAAATATTAATTTAAAGCAAAAATAAAATAAATTTTTTTAAATTTTTTTTAAATTTTTTTTTTAAAATGGATAAACAAACCGGGCTAATTGTATCGTGAGTCATAGTCTCTGAAATTACACCTCTTTTTATCTTATAAAAATAAAATTCGTAAATTGTTTTTATAAAAATTCTCATATTTTTGTGAGAAATAAGGATAAAACCCCAATTTTTTTTTAATAATTTCTCTACACAAATAGCATAAAATCCAAAAATGCAGAAGGGGAAAGAGGAGAGAGGAAAGGCGAGGCTATAAAGAAATAATAAAAGGGAAGGCAACAGCTAAAAGCAAAAGATGATAAGAACAAAAGAAAAGGGGGAAAAAAATTAAAGGAGAGCATCGTCAACAAACGAACAAGACACGGCCACCCACCACATCAGAATTATACATACGTATTCTCTGACCATCAAATAAACCAAGAGTTGTCAGTGTCAAAGCCGCCCCGAGAAAGCAAGCTAGAGACACATACCCTATCCCTTCTCCTTTTTAGCTATACTCTCTCTCTGTTGTTTTTTATTGCTTAACACACCTGCAAACCCAGTTGAGCTTGTTTTGTTGGGCTTTGAGTTTGAGAATTGAGAGAGATGGAGATGATGCATTATCAGTTGAGCAACTCATCTTACCAAGACTCCCTCAAAGTCTTGGAGGCTGATATCCAGCATGCCAATGCTTTGTGAGTCATTTAAATTTCTTTTTTCTTTTCAACTCCTCTTTTGGGTTGTTTTTGTTTTTTTGTAGTTGGGATTTTAAGAATCACTTGTTATGATCAACAACAACAACAACA
>Ga0307507_10004880_pt1 | contig 22985 bp, 25 predicted proteins | sample 7_EM_MG_FD_207223 | JGI IMG/M metagenome (GOLD analysis project Ga0307507, IMG submission 207223) | Populus trichocarpa ectomycorrhiza microbial communities from riparian zone in the Pacific Northwest, United States - 7_EM | ecosystem: Host-associated > Plants > Roots > Unclassified | place...
TGCCGTAGCAGGCAGGATAGCCAAACTTATCCGCGATAAACAGGCAAAAGGCGAACAGGCAGTACTTGGCCTGGCAACCGGTGTTACCCCCATCCGTGTTTATGCCGAACTGGTACGCTTACATAAGGAAGAAGGTTTATCATTTAAAGATGTCATCACCTTTAACCTGGATGAATACTATCCCATGAAACCCGATGCTGCCCAAAGCTATGTTACTTTCATGTACGAAAACCTTTTCAGCCATGTGGATATCGAGCCGGCCAATGTGCATATCCCCGATGGCACTTTGGATAAAGATGCCGTGGTAGCATTCTGCCTGGATTATGAAAAACAGATTGAAGAGTTAGGCGGCCTGGATTTACAAATATTAGGTATCGGCCGTACCGGCCACATCGGTTTTAACGAGCCTGGTTCAGCGCCAAATTCGGGTACCCGTTTGGTTACCCTGGATGACCTTACCCGCAGCGATGCTGCCCGCGATTTTGGTGGCAAAGCAAATGTGCCAACCAAAGCCATCACCATGGGGATCGGTACTATTTTTAAAGCAAGAGAGATTATCCTGATGGCCTGGAGCGCCAAAAAAGCACCCATTGTTAAAAAAGCAGTTGAAGGTGAAATATCAGGCGAAGTACCTGCTACCTATCTGCAATTATCAGATCATGTTGAATTTGTGCTGGATGAAGCGGCCGCATCTGAACTAACCCGTTTTGATACCCCATGGCTGGTAAAAGATTGTTCATGGGATGATAATACCCTGAAAAAGAAAGCCGTGATCTGGCTGGCTGATACCATTGGCAAACCGGTATTAAAACTAACCGAAGAAGATTACAACAACCATGGTATGGCACAGCTTGCTGTAGAGCAGGGCCCGGTTTATAACATCAATATAGATATTTTTAACCAGATACAGCATACCATTACCGGCTGGCCGGGCGGCAAGCCGGATGCGGACGATTCACAACGCCCGGAACGTGCTCTGCCTGCCAAAAAACGGTCTATCATATTCTCCCCGCATCCGGATGATGATGTGATCTCGATGGGCGGTACCTTTATCCGTTTGGTAGACCAGGGGCATGATGTGCATGTAGCCTACCAAACATCGGGCAATACTGCGGTTTGGGATGATGATGTGCTGCGTTACATGGAATTCGCTATCGACTTTACCAATAGTATAGGTGAAGACAGCGCACACCTAACCAAACTGTACGAAGAGATGCGTACCTTCTTCCCGCAAAAACAACCTAACCAGATTGATACCCGCGAGATCAGAAATGTGAAAGGTTTTATCCGCAAAACAGAAGCCATCTCGGGGGCTCGTTATGCAGGCTTGGAAGACGACCATATCCACTTTATGGCTTTGCCTTTTTACGAAACCGGTAAAACCAAAAAGAACACCGTTGGCGAGGAAGATATCCGGCTGACCATCGACCTGTTACAAAAAATAAAACCGCAGCAAATTTTTGCGGCCGGGGATTTCGCTGATCCCAATGGCACTCACCTGGTGTGTTTCAACATTATCCTTGCAGCACTCGGCCGTTTAAAAGCAACCGAAGAATGGGTGAAAGATTGCTGGTTATGGATGTACCGTGGTGCATGGCACGAGTTTGAAACTTACGAAATTGAAATGGCCGTACCGCTTTCTCCTCAGGAAGTAATCCGTAAACGTAATGCTATCTTCAAACACCAATCTCAAAAAGACAGGCCTGTTTTCCCTGGTGATGATGCAAGGGAATTTTGGGTTAGGGCGGAAGACAGGACGAGGGATACCGCGCAAAAGTATGACAGATTGGGATTGGCCGAATACGAGGCTATGGAAGGCTTTGTGAGGTATAGGTTTTAATTCATTTGTTCACGGATCATAGTTGATGGTTCATGGCTGCATCAAAAAAGGCGACGAGTTTTATTTACTCGTCACCTTTTCTTTTAACCTCCCCCTTCAGGGGGCCGGGGGGCTCACCCTATCTTCCCATTCACCAGCTCAATGATCTCTGCTTCCAAAACAATAGCCTGCCGTTCAATCTCGCTGCCCCGGTAAATAATATCCAAAACGTAATCCTTATCCTTATACCCCGAGGCGTTGATCTTCACATTCATAAACGCCCCTAATACCGCCGTACGGGCGCAAAGGACAGCTACACCGGCATCGGTTACCGAGTTGGGGTTACCAATCTCCACCATTGCCTTAATCACATCCATGCTATTCAACGCGGCCTGCATCACCTTAAAAGGGATTTCAATGGCATATTTGGTAGCATCCTGTATTGCCTGATCCCTTGCAGCCTTTTCTTCTTCGGTAGATTTGGGCAGGCCGAAAGATTCCATAATCTTATTAAAAGCTGTAGTATCTAAATCGACCAATGCCAACAATTCATTTTTATATTGCTGCGCCTGCCCAGCCCAGTCGCTAAACTCCAGCCAGCGGCTATCCCAGCCTTTTTTGTGTGAGCTGAGGTTGGCAACCATGCCAGCCAATGAAGCCCCTAATGAGCCTATATAGGCCGAGATAGAGCCACCGCCGGGCGCAGGGCTTTCGCTTGCTGTTTCATCGGCAAAATCAGCAAGACTCATCGATATAAGTTTACTATCAGCCTTATCTTTTAATAAATATTCAATAATGCGTTCTTCCGGAACAAAAGGCCCAAGCTCATCCAGCCCCATCGATTTGATGGCTATTTTAATCAGTTCCTTTTCGCTCACTCCAACAGAGCGTTGTTGCTTGCGCAGGAAGTATTTACCGGCATCCAGCATAGCCTTTAAAGGGATTAAACCCACCAGTTCGCTGCCCGTTACCCGAATGCCGCGCTCGTTGGCTTTGGTGCATACTTCGTCAAAAGCAACATGAACTGGAGTAACTTCGATATTAGTCAGGTTCATCGAGATTTGGGCTATGCCATATTCTTCAATATACCAGCCGATGGCTTTCACCGCTTTTAAAGACCCCGGTACTGATTTGGGTTTGCCATTCTCGTCTGTTATGATTTTACCGGTAACCGAGTCGCCCTCACGCAAAGTTCGGCCGGCCTCGCGCACATCAAACGCAATAGCATTTGCCCTGCGGGTTGATGTGGTATTAAGGTTCACATTGTAAGCTACCAGGAAATCCCTTGCTCCTATCACGGTTGCCCCCCGCTTAACATCATTTTCGGCCGGGCCGAAATCGGGTGCCCATTCGGCCAGTTTTATCTTCTTAAAAAAGCCTTCATATTCGCCGGCACGAATCACCGACAGGTTGCTCCTGCTCTTGTTGGGCTGCGCATTCTCGTACAAATAAACCGGTATCTGCAACTCCTCACCTACCCGCTTGCCCAACTGCCGGGCATATTCCGCAGTTTCTTCCATACTGATATTGCTAATCGGTATCAGCGGGCAAACATCCGTTGCGCCCATCCTTGGATGCTCACCTTTCTGTTTGCTCATGTCAATCAGCTCCCCCGCTTTTTTAATGGCGAGGAACGCCGCTTCAATCACCCGTGAAGGTTCGCCCACAAAAGTTACTACGGTGCGGTTGGTGGCCTTGCCGGGGTCTACATTCAGTAACCTTACCCCTTCAACCGATTCTACCTCGTTGGTTATCTGTTTAATGATATCAAGGTTTACACCTTCGCTAAAATTGGGTACGCATTCAATTAATTTGGTCATTAGTCATTGGTCATTAGTCATTGGTCTTATCGCTTTGTTAAGATCAACGAAATCAAAATAAATCAGTCGTCCAAACCTGGGTTGGTTTCATTTTCCCTTGCTGGTATAATATCTCGCGGTAATCATCGCATGGGTAGGCCTGCATATCGGCAAGTTTACCTTTGGCTAAAATACCACGATCATTTAATTTTAAGGCCTGGGCTGCACGGGATGTCAATCCGGCAAATACTTCGGCGGCGCTAAGTTTTTCGGCGGCGGCCATTACGGCGGCTTGCATGAGCAGGTCGCCCATTGGTGCCGATCCGGGGTTCCAGTCACTGGCAATAGCCAGGCAGGCACCGGCATCAAGCAACTTCCGTGCAGGTGCGTAGGCAATTCCTAAACCTAAGGATGCGCCGGGTAAAGTTACGGCTACGGTATCGGAATTGGCCAATAATTTTATTTCATAATCGCCACTGGCTTCCAGGTGATCGGCCGATGCTGCGCGGGCTTTAATAGCAACTTCACTGCCACCAGTGGTAAACTGATCGGCATGAACTGTTACTTCAAAACCCAGTTGCTTGGCCTTGGCCAGGTAGTTTAAAGCGTCGCTGGTATTAAAGGCACTTTGCTCGATAAAAACATCAACCCGGTTGCTTAATCCTTTTTGCTTGATAACAGGCAATAAGTTATTTAAAACATGATTAAGATACTCCTGGTGGCTGCCATTAAAGTCCTTAGGTAATATATGGGCAGCAAGGCAGGTTGATATTAAACTGGCATTAGTTTTATCCGCCGCCGCTTTTATCGCGTTTAACTGTTTTAACTCCCACTCGACACTTAAGCCGTAGCCACTTTTTATTTCGATGGTGGTGACGCCTTCGCTTACATGCCGTTGTACGCGCTTCAAAAGCAGACTTGTTAACGTCGCCTCATCTGCGGCGCGGGTTTGTGTAACCGAATCCCAGATGCCCCCGCCGGATTGCGCTATCTCCAAATAGGTTTTGCCACTGTTACGCATGGCGTAATCCTTTGCGCGGCTGCCGGCAAAGCAAATGTGGGTATGGCAATCTATAAAACCAGGCAATAGTACATAGTCGCCGATTATTTCTTCGATTTGTGCCGATGAATAATTTGAACGGAGTTTTTCAAAGTCATCAACGGCGAGTATTAGTCCGTCATCAACCAATACGCCGCCGTTAGGGATGATGTGTAACTGCTCGTCCTTTAGCGCGCCCTTTATTGGCAGCCGTGTTAAAGGAAGGATTTGCGTGAATGGACCGATTAGTTTTTTCATAAATATCAGCAGCCCCCTCTAAATCTCCCCCTGAAGGGGGAGACTTTCAAAAGCTCAGGTTTTATTCAACATTCTTTTTAAAGCCCTCCCCTTCAGGGGAGGGTTGGGTGGGGCCTACCACACCTTCAACCCAAACTTCTCTGCCCACTCTTCAGCCTTATTGTATCCTGCATCAGTATGCCTAAATATCCCCATCGCCGGGTCATTATATAAAACGCGCTTTAGGCAGGTGGCTGCCCTGTCGGTGCCGTCGGCCAAAACTACCATACCGGCATGCTGCGAATATCCCATGCCTACCCCGCCACCGTGGTGAAACGAGATCCAGGTGGCGCCGCCCGATGCATTGGCCATCAGGTTAAGCAGCGGCCAGTCGGATACGGCATCTGAGCCATCTTTCATAGATTCGGTTTCGCGATTGGGCGATGCTACTGAGCCGCAATCCAGGTGGTCGCGACCTATCACTATCGGGCCTTTTACCTTGCCTGTTGCTACCAATTGGTTAAACAGCAAGCCTGCTTTCTCCCTATCGCCCATGCCCAGCCAGCAAATGCGGGCAGGCAGGCCCTGAAACGAGATTTTTTCTTTTGCATTAGTCAGCCATTTGGCCAGGGGTTTATCGTCCGGAAACAGTTCCATCAAGGCCTTATCGGTAGTATAAATATCCTCCGGATCGCCGGAAAGGGCCACCCATCTGAACGGCCCTTTACCCTCGCAAAATAAAGGGCGAATATAGGCCGGGGTAAAGCCCGGAAAATTAAAAGCATCAGGCTCACCGCCTTGACGGGCAAACTCGCGGAGGTTGTTACCGTAATCGAAAGTTATGGCACCGCGTTTTTGTAATTCCAGCATCAAACCCACATGCCGGGCCATACTTTTTAACGATAGGCGCTTGTATTCTACCGGATCGCTCTTGCGTAAATCCAAAGCTTCCGTTACCGACAGACCATTCGGGATATATCCGTTCAAAGGATCATGTGCCGATGTTTGGTCGGTTAAAATATCGGGGATAATATTGTCATTCAATAATCTTTGAAGCAGATCGCCGGCATCGCTTACCAAGCCTACAGACAGGGTTTCTTTTTTGCCGATAGCCTCTTTTATCCAGGTTATGGCCTCTTCGTAGGAGTAGGTCATCCGGTCGATATATTGCGAATCCAACCTTTTTTGGATACGAGTTGCATCCACATCGGCACCTAAAAATACACCGCCTGCCATGGTTGCAGCTAATGGCTGAGCGCCGCCCATACCACCTAAACCGGCGCTTACAATCAGCTTGCCGGCCAAATCGGCATTAAAGTGCTGGTTGCCGCACTCTACAAAGGTTTCGTAGGTGCCCTGCAAAATACCTTGTGTACCTATATATATCCAGCTACCGGCTGTCATCTGGCCATACATCATCAGGCCTTTGGCACGCAGATCATTAAAATGCTCCCAGTTGGCCCATGCGGGTACCAGGTTACTGTTGGCTATTAACACTCGTGGCGCCTCGGGATGGCTGCGGATAATGCCAACAGGTTTGCCCGATTGCACCAGTAAAGAGTGATACTCATCCAGCTCCAGCAACAATTCAATAATTTTCCGGAGCGATTCCGGGTTGCGGGCAGCCTGGCCAATGCCACCGTATACCACCAACTCGGCAGGGTTTTCGGCAACCTCATCATCAAGGTTATTAAGCAACATCCGCAAAGGAGCTTCCGTTTGCCAGCTTTTGGCATGCAGCTGCATACCACGGGGCGCTTTGTACACAGGGTGGCTGGCGTAGGTATTAATAAATTCCGAACTCGTCATGGCTGAGGGTTATGTGGTGATGAATAGCTGCGTTATCGGCAGTCGCCAAAAACGAGCCATCGGTAATTATCTGATGTAAACGGTTAATATCATCCGCAAAAACGCGGTCGTCGTTTATAAACGGAACGTATTGGCGCACACAATCATGCAATGCCTCAACAACAGGGGTTGATTTTAACGGTCTGCGAAAATCCATTGCCTGCGCTGCATAAAGCAACTCAATGGCCTGAATGTATTCTATATTATCTAACACCATGTGCAGCTTGCGCCCGCTGATAGAACCCATGGATACATGATCTTCCTGCCCTAATGAAGTAGGCACGCTATCGGCACTGGCCGGGAAACACAGGGTTTTATTTTCGGTAACCAAAGCTGCGGTGGTATATTGCGGTATCATCAGGCCCGAATTTAAACCGGCATCATGGGTAAGCAGCTTAGGCAAACCGTAACGGCCTTCGCTCATGAGGTAGCAGCGCCTGTCGGCTATATTACCCAGTTCGGCAGCGGCTACGGTGGCATAATCCAACGGGATGGCCAATGGCTGGCCGTGAAAGTTGCCCCCGCTAATGGTATCGTCGGCACTAAAAATAACAGGGTTATCGGTAACTGAGTTTAGCTCAATTTCGGTAAGCTCTTTTAAATGCAGCCAGGCGTTGCGCGATGCGCCGTGTACCTGGGGCATGCACCTTAATGAATAAGGATCCTGCACCCTATCGCAATTGATGTGCGCCGAATTGATCTCTGATCCGTTTAATAAGGTAAACAGGCGGTGGGCAACCATTTTAGTGCCTTTAAAGGGACGTAAAGCATGTATACGCGCGTCAAATGGCCTTGCCGATCCCATCAGCCCTTCTAATGACATGGCACCAATCAGGTCGGCACGGTTCAGGGCATCATCTAAACGCTGTACCGCCTTTATCGCGAAAGCCAATATAAATTGTGTGCCGTTGATTAAGGCAAGCCCTTCTTTAGGGCCTAACACTAATGGAGCCAGGTTATGTTTTTGCAGCACCTGCGCCGCAAGCCTGCGTTCGCCATTTTCATAAACCTCGCCTAAACCAATCAAAGGTAAAAACAGGTGCGATAAGGGGGCCAGATCGCCCGAAGCGCCTACCGATCCTTTTTCGGGTACAACAGGTATAATATCATTGTCAATATGCCAGATGATACGCGTTAACGTATCAGGCGCAACACCCGAGAAACCTTGCGCCAAAGCATGCACTTTGGTTATCAGCATCAATTTTGCTATTTCCTGCTGGATAGGTTTGCCCACCCCAACACTATGGCTTTTAAGGATATTGCTTTGCAGCAAACTGGTATCAGCCTCGGATATATGGGTATCACATAGCGGGCCAAAACCCGTATTAATGCCATAAACCGGTTTTTGCGTATGAACAATTTTTGCAACCTCGCCCCGGGAGGCGCGGATAGCTTTATCAGCATCTGCATCGATAATGCCTTTGGTTTTACCTGCAGCTATATCAAGGCAAATGCCAATGGTTAAATGGTTTGTGCCGTAGTTGAAAGTGTTACTCATGGTCGGCGGGTTTTAAATTGGCTATTAATTTTTCGCTGATAACGGCAGATAAGTTGCTTGAACGGAAGGTATTTTCAACAGCGGTAATGGCAGGCAGCAGTTGTTGCGATATAGCATCAGTGTCCACCAGTTGGGTCATGGCCTGGCTTATGGCATCCCACACCGGCAATATCTGTTTTAGCAGTGTGCGGCCACTATCGGTTAAAGTAACCAGTTGCCTGCGGCCATCATCGGCACAGGTAGCGCTGGTAACCAGGCCCCGGTTTTTTAAATTGGTAATCAACTGGCTTGCCGCCGGATGCGAAACTTCGATCTGCTCGCTCAATTCTTTAATAGATAAAGCATCGTTTTTAGAGAGTAAATAAAACACCGGAAACCAGCTGGCATCAAAATCTATCCCTTCATTTTGGTAAGCACGATTAATTTCGGCCAAAAAAGCCTCGCTTAACCGCCTCAACCGGCTGCCCAATACCAAATAACCCAGGCTTTGATATAAATTCATAGTGCAATTTATATAAGTGCTTATATAATTGCAAATATTTTAGGAAAATATTTTTTTGGGGGGGGGATAACGTATATTGCATGAAGGCGAAGACTCACCCGGCGTTCAACCGAATGTTTGTGTAAACCCCAACACGTCTCATGGGTAGTGATAAAATTTGGCGAAACTCTGAAGGGGATATGACGTTGCACAAAGGGCTGTCATGGTGAGCCTGTCGAACCATAGCGGGCAAAGGCCTCTCCGCGCGAGTCTTCGACAGGCTCAGACTGACAGGCCCCCTACCTTGAAAACCCATCGCTATGTCCGACACCTAAACTATGGTTTACCCAGCCACGTTATCCCTGATACTATTCATCTGCCGGTTCCCAAAGCTCAATAATGTTCCCTTCAGGGTCGAGAATATGGACGAATTTGCCGTAGTCATATTCGGCAATCTCGTCAACAATGGTCACGTTGTCTTTTTTTAGCTTGTCAACCAGGGCAACCAGGTTTTCTACCCGGTAATTAATCATAAACGGCTTTGCTGAGGGATTAAAATATTTAGTATCCTGCGGAAACGTGCACCAGGATGTGGATCCTGTTTTAGACAGATCATCGGCCTCCCGCCACTCAAACGTTGTTCCGTATTCACTTTTAGGCAATCCAAGGTTTTTGGCATACCATTCATTCATACTTTGCGGGTTCTCGCATTTAAAAAATACGCCGCCAATGCCCGTTACTTTTTTCATATTTAATCAGTTCTGTTTTAAATTATAAAGTCACTGCTGTTTGTTCAGGTTTATCTTTAAGTATAAGCGCAGCTATTAAAGATACCACGATGCCAACCGGCACAATTTCCAAATAGGTGAACATGGCTCTATAGGTGGGGCTTGCTTTGTATTTTTCCATCATGACAGCCATTTCGGCTCCTTGTTTTTTTATCTCCCCGGCGCTTGCTCCACCCGTTTTCAATTCGGCCAATACCTGGGCCTGGTATTTCTCGCCAAAATCGGGGATAAAATAGCTATAGTCTATCATCCAAACAATAACATAAACTGTAGATGCTATAAGCGTTATTAAAAGCCCGATTTTAAGTGCGCCTCCAAAAGTAATTATACCGCCGTTGTAATTATCCCGATAGTTTTTTACGGCTACAAAAATGAGCGAAAAGGCTATTATCATAGATGTATAGCCAAGCACCATCCGCGTATTTAAGCTTAAGCTGTCGCTCAGCATCGCTTCGACAATAACGGCCCATGTGGCGGCTATCAGGCCGCCAATAAACCCGTAAACCAAAATATTTTTCTTCATTGATTTTTTATTTATGTTTTAAAGCCAGTCCAAAATTGCAGTAAGGGCTTATATTTCGGGTCATACTTTTGGGTGATTTTGTAAAAAAGGTAATTATCATCTTAAAAAAAATGCACGTTAAGGCATCGATTGTAACTTATCTCCATTTCCAGTAACCTGTATACTACTATTTACCTAACCCGGTTCCAAAGCAACTTACCATCAATATTAATAATAAACCGTCAAATCAGCTTAAATAAACTTTAGCTTTTTATTTGCACAAGATACTATTATATAATATTTTACCTAATTTTAAATAACCAAACCTATGTTATTATGGATAAGATAGCCGCTCCTGAACCTCTTTCGGAAAACAAACTGGAGGTTGCCATAATTAAACCGTTTAACAGCATCGCGCTCGCATTTTCGGGCGGTGGCTTTCGCGCAGCTTCTTTTGCGTTGGGTGTATTATCATACCTCGACAAAGTAAAATTTGAGGATCCAACAGATGAGCTCTTTGGCCATAGCCTGCTACAAAGGGTTAGTTACATGTCGTCGGCATCGGGCGGCACCATAGCAACCACGTTGTATGCATTGTACAACAGCAAGGGCAAAAGCTTCGGCGATTATTACAGCAAACTTTTAACAGCGCTAACCGGCGATGAGTTGTTAAAACACGCTATGGAAATATTGGCCGATAAAAAGTACTGGAAAACCAGGGAACTTAAAAGTCGTAATATTATTAACGCGTTTGCACTGGCCTATGATAAATATTTATTTGATCACGCCAACCTTGAATCACTTTGCCATGACGGGGCGCCCGGTAAACATTTACAGGAAGTTTGCTTTAACGCCACCGAGTTTTTCACAGGCCAATCCTTCAGGCAGGATATCAAGCTGGTGCCCGATGCCGGTAAGGATCCCTATTTTACCTATGGCAATATGGTTATATACCTGGATGAAAAAACAGCCGGCAAACTAAAGCTGGGCGATATACTGGCGGCATCGTCGTGCTTCCCGGCAGGTTTTGAACCTATAGTTTTTCCTGATGATTTTACATATCCCGGCCTGTACCCGGCAGCGCTAAAAAAGGCCCTTACCATGCTGCCGCAAACCGGCGATAAACAGGAAAAGGAATTTATAAGCAAAAAACACTTTGGGCTGATGGATGGCGGAATTACCGACAACCAGGGCCTGCAAAGCATGATGTATGCCGATGGCCGCCGCACCAGACACGAAACCGATCTGCGGCATTTTGATTTCCTGATGGTCAACGACGTTGGCAGCCATTTTATTAACCCTTATGTAATGCCCGAAGTAAAAAAGGGCTGGGAACTATCCATAAAAGGATTGATGCTCATAGCGGCTGCCGTTATTATCATTCTATCCGTGGGGATCTGGTATGGAATAAAGCACAATTGCGCTTTATTAACCGTAGGCTGCTCTTTACTTGCTACTGTCCCTTTAATTTTTTTAGTGCTGATGCTCTATTTAAGGCAGCAGTTGTTAGGTGTTGCCAATTCGGCGTTGATATTAAACTTTAAAAAGAATTTTACCGAAAGAATAATTACCGTGCTGGTTGGCTATTTTGCAAAAACACCCTTAAGCATAATTAAGCAAATGATAAGCGCAAGGGTACAATCGGTGCTGATGCTTAACCTGAGTATTTTTTTAAAGCGGATAAGGCAACTGCTTTACAATAAATTTTACTTTTCGCCGCAATGGAAAAACCGGGGCAAGGGTAATCACATTTATGACCTTTCTTTTTCAAACAACATTAACCGTGAAGCCAATGATGGCTATCATTCGCCAACCCCGCCTATACTCAACCCCAGCCGCGATATCCAGATTGTTGCCCAGGTTGCCTTTAATATGGGTACCACGTTATGGTTTGATAAACAATCAACCAATCAGGAACATAGCGAGGCTTGCATAATAGCATGCGGACAGTTTACCACCTGTTATAACCTGCTGCAACATATTATGAGGCTATTGGCTATAAAACCAGATAAAGCCCCTTTTGATAATAAATACCGTGACCGGTTAATAAAATTAAAACAGCAGATGCTGGCCGACTATGAAGCATTTAAAACCAATCCTTTTTTTTATTACAACCAATCGGGATTGGATTTTAAGGTGCCGGGCTTTAAGGAGGTTACGATGAAAGAAATTCCTTTTCCGGATGACTGGAAGGTGGAACAAAATTAATCAATACGATTTAGCAAACTCAACAATATACGCACTTATTTAAAATATGCGTATATTTACTTTATGAAAACAAGACTGAATTTGACGATAGAAGAGGGTTTGCTGGAACAGACAAAAATATATGCACAAAAACAGCACATCAGTATTTCCGAATTAGTGGAAGGCTATTTTAAAAATTTGACCAAAACTCCAAAACAAAAAAACATTGTTGATCTTGTTGAGCAACTCGCTCCCCCGGATATTGACCCCAATGCAAATTTAAAAGAACTTTATTACCAAAACCAGTCAAAAAAATATGGCATCTAAAATATTCCTGGATGCTAATATACTGCTCGACTTTATTCTGAAACGCGAAGATCATTACAAAGAGGCTGCACAAGTTATGGACCTGGTTGTCAATAATAAGGTTCAGGCATTTATAACGTCGTCAGTTTTACATATTGCAGGTTATTGGATCGGGAAAGCCTATGGCAATATCAAAGCAAAAGAACTCCTTTTAACTTTATTAATTGATGTTGAAATTATTGATATTCCGCATGAGGTTGCACTGTCTGCCTTGCACTCTAAAATCGATGATATTGAAGATGCACTCCAATACTATACGGCAATTCATCACAAGCTAAACTTCTTTATATCCCGCGATAAAAAACTACAAAAAGACAGTGTTGCAACTTTACCAGTGTACACGCCAAACGAATTTTTAAATATCTTTATTTAGCATCCTTACGTTATCCAACACAAACCAGCTTAAAGCCGTCACAATGCAAAAGAGATGTGGCATTAAAAACACTATCGTTTAAACATTATCTTTGCCCAATTAGCACCGTTACTATAATATGATTTTAGAGGTAGAAGAAGAATTTATTGTTGGCGAGGATACATTTCTGGATAGCGTTGTTCCCGACTCATCGCATGGGGTTGTTTTTGAGGATGACCTTACAACAGGATATTTTTACGCGATAGGAAAAATGCCGGGCCAGGCAATTCTTGATGCCGTACATATTTATAACGTTGCCGATGTAACAGATAAAGATATCCCATGCAATATTAAAATAGCCTGGACTGACGACTGGCAATTGGCCTCGTTATTAATCAATAACTACTGCCACGCCATATTTGATTTTAAAAACAAAGTTGGGTATTCGCGCAATGCTTTCCCGCCCAGTAATGGTAAATGGAGAACTGATAATGAACGGACAGTATTAACGGATGATTTGATAGATAAGTTATTGATGGGGAGATAATACCTTTAATTATAGGTAATTTATGGTGTAAAAACGTCAATTGTATCTTTACCCTTGATAGCCAATTGTTTTGTTTCCTGGTTAAACACCGCCTGAACCAAGCTTGCTTTACTTACAATACTTGAATTTTGCTCACCGCTATAAAAAGACTCATCTTTATCTATAACATCTCCGGTTTTTAAACTGATGATTTTAGGATAAAGGTAAGTATCCCAGGCACGGTCGTTATCAATGGCAAACAGATTACCAAACTCGCCATTTATTTTTACAGGTGTTGATAATTGCTGGGCAGCTGCATCCCAAACTGCAATATGCTTCGGTGGAAAAATAACATTTTCATCATCGTAAACCTCATCGCCAGATCCAATAAGGATTTCTGTATCGTTAATAAAACTTGCTGTTGCCATTTCAACACTAATATGTGTGAACGATATTAGTTGATCTAATAATAAAGGATTTTTAAGACAGTCATTAACATTGTAAATATATACTTCATCCCGAGGATGCCAATGCCAACCTTTACTCAATACATGCTTACCATCGGGACTTACTTCCAATCTTGAATGGAAAAAATCATCAGCCTCTCGGCCTGGAACGTCGGTTATTAGTTCACCCGTTTCCACGTTTTCAAAATCAAGCCTGCAATATTCTTTGGGGCAATGAATAAGATAGGTCACTTCATCTACGGTCACAAATGCCGCAGGGTACTCGTAAGCTTCAGCAAAGTAATAAGATCTGTTTATTTCCCTTAAAAGTTCTCCGTTTTTTAACAACAACCCTTTGGTGCCGAGCTTTTGGTAAATAAAGGCATATTCTCCATCCGTTGTATTGATAGAACCATCAAAATTAAATGCGTAATATGAATTGCTTTTTTTTGTACTTCCATCCATCGAATATTGATTGCCGCCCGCTGCCCAATCAACTATGCTATCATTTAGCCATGAAATTGTATTTAAGCGCTCGGCGGTAAGGGTAGTTCTTGTCATGATGTATAATTTTCTTTATTTACCCCACCACCAACAACATCACAAAAACGCCGGCTACCGTAACTGCACAACCTATAAGCGAAGCCAGCAGCGCACGCCAGATGGTATACACACCACCTCCGGCGGCCATATGGGCCTTCATTTGTGCTCCCATGAGCTGTTGTACTAATATATAGGCAGCCCAGCTGTAAGCCAGCGGAATTATATATGTTGGCACTTTCTTAGCGTCGGGCAACATAAAAACCACGCCGAATAACACAATGGTTGCAAGAACGCCAAGCACGATGGCTATTTTTGATTTTTTATCTTCGTTAAAAGCTCGGTAATTTTCGGATATGAGGTAACCTGCAATTATTGGCCCGCCCAAAAAGGTAGCTATCTGGATAGACCGGAGCGTATATATCTTTTGCGAGGTTACATCTACGAAGAGTGATTTTTCTTCCTGTTCAAGGATTTCCATGCGGTTTAGGAATTAGTTTGGTTCATTTATACCATGCTAATATATTAAAATTTAGCTTGATGCAAAAAACGTTATTCCTAAACAACAACAGTAGAAAAGGTGGCTAAAACATCACATCGGCCTCCTCGGCCGTTTTTGTTTTTCGTTTGATGTTCGCGGGTTTACTTTTTGATATTGATTTTTTGGTGTAAATGTTTTTTTAAAAGGTTGCTTTGGAGGTTCTGGTGCGGGCCGTTTATCGTCGGCAATGCGTACGCTGATTTCACGGTCGTCAATTGTTGAGCCGTTTAACGCATCGATGGCCCTATCGGCGCCGGGCTGATCTGTCATATTAATAAAACCATACCCTTTGCTTTGGCCTGTATCAATGTCGGTAATAATCTTTACTTGTTCAACCTGGCCGTACAGGGTAAATATTTCGAGTAATTCAATCTCCTCCATATCGCGGGGTATACCCACAACAAATAATTTAACCATACTTTTTATTGATGAATTACAAATTTAAGTATTGCTGTTAATCATTCATGCATTTTGTGAGAGCAATACCGTTAAATATTAGCTTTTTTGCACTGATTGCTTAAATTCACCTCCGTTTTTTGCAAGTTTTAAACTTACTCCCTCATTTTTTTTAGTTCCCTCAGCATCATCCCGTAATCCATTCGCCTTACCATGGCGTTTATGGTACTGGCTATCCGGTTGGCACGGGTGGCGTCGGTTTTGGCGCTATCTATCCATTTTATAAAATAGCCGCGATGGCTTTCGGCAAGGCTGTTAAAAAATGTCTCACCTTCGGGTTCGTATTCAAAACATTCCAACAGGTCGGCAGGGATGGCAAATTTAAAATCGTCATCGGGTTCAAACTGTACACGCAACATAGCGCCACGGCTTTTGTGCAGGGCTTTGCAAACATCTTTTTTTAGCGCCATGATAAAATTGCCCTCGCCCATGGGCATCAGCGCCATTCCGCGCACGTCCAAATTATCGAGTTTGCCCATTACCCTGAAAGATTTTTTATTTCCGGGCTTCATTTCCTGTGCAATATCAGCCGGAATTTCGATATACGTCCAACCGGTTTTTTCGCCCTGTTCAGCAAATTGCAAAATAATGGTAGTAAAATCAACCATAGCGCGGGGTATTTATATTTCTGTTGCTAAATATTTAATAAAAAATACCAATTGTTAAATGTTTGTTAAATCGTACAAATCTATTAATTTGATTGTAACGAATGGGATAGTGCCGCTGTCTTATGGATATAAATTAAAAAACAAATAACCTCCAAACAACAACAATATGAAAACCTTAAAATCAATAATCGCAGCATTTGCTTTAGTTATAGTATGTGGCGCAGCCAAAGCCAACGTAATTTCAGAAGGCGATAACCTTACCCGCAATTTCGCAATAAATACCTATGTAGATGCCATGACCCGCGGCAAAATACAGGGCCTTGGCGATGTGGTTGACCAATCGGCTAAATTTAACATGTTACGTGGTAAAAACGTATTAAGCTTTACCAAAAGCGAAATGATTGAGTCGATAAAATCAAACAAAAATATTGAGCAAAATTGCACTACCAGCACTACCATTATGGAAAGCAACTCCGACATGGCCGTGGTAAAAGTAGATATGCAATTTGATGGCTTTGTGCGCACCAACTACGTAACAGTTGCCAATACCGGCAAAGGCTGGAAAATTACTAACGTGTACAGCGTTTTTAAATAAAGAAGAGAGTTTTAGTTTAGTGTTTATAATGTAAGTAAGTATAGACCCCGCCAGGCGGGGTCTTTTTTATGGACACGAATTCTACCAATTTATTCGAATTCCACGAATTAAAGGCCAATCAAGTTTGTATGGTTGGGCGTTGGTTCTTTAAAATTCTTAAAATTCAAATCAATTTGTAGCATTCGTAACAATTCGCTTAATTCGTGAAATTCGTGTTTATTCAATTCAGCAATAAAAACAATTTTAATTTCATGGTTTATATAGTGAGGCGTTCTTCAAAAAACAAAAATGGCAGTTGATTTTCAATGCCTTGTATTACCCAAACAGGCCCTTGCTGCGCATACAATATAATTTTGATGGGCTTGTTTTGTTTTTTCTCAACTTCGGCCAATACCTGCAGGCACGAGCCGCATGAGGTTACGGGCCGCGTAAGTTCAAACTCATCTGTTTGGGCGGTTACAGCCATGGCTTCAACAGGATCATTTGGGTGATTGGCCCCCCAGTAAAACAATGCTACCCGCTCGGCACATAGCCCGGATGGATAGGCTACGTTTTCCTGATTACTGCCGTAAATAATTTTGCCGCTTTGCAGGCGCAATGCCGCCCCTACCCTGAATTTTGAATATGGCGAATGGGAATTTTTTAATGCTTCGGCTGCTTCAAGGCACAGCTCGTAATCGATTTTGTCAAGTTGCTCAATAGCATCGTATTCATCGAAAGCTATTTTAATTTCGTGGTTAGTCATGGCCTCACCCTGCCCTCTCCAAAGGAGAGGGTTCTTTTTTTTAAGTTATATAAAAAACTATCCCCCTATCCATTTAAAGAACAGGGGGATACAAGGTAATGAATATTATGACACGATTAAAGGAATGATAAAGATTTACAGGATTTTTTGTCTGAACCACGATTAAACAGTTTTTTTGGATTTGTCAGATTTTAACAGGGGCTACAAATACTCAAATCGAGGCAATCCCTTAATCTGTTTAATCCGAGTTCAGACGAAAATCACCTGCACATCAAAAAGTCTTACTACTTGATACTTACTACTTGATACTAAAATCGATACTAAAATCACGTTTTCTGCTTCTTCTTCTTTGCCGCCGGGAATAATACGTTGTTCAAAATCAAGCGATACCCTGCCGAATTGGGGTGAAGCTTTAAGTCTGTCGGCGGGTCGCCTACGGCGTGTTGATAGTCTTCGGGGTCGTGGCCGCCATAAAAGGTCCACTGGCCTTTGCCATATTCGCCGTGGATGTAGCGGGCCTCATTGGCGGTTTTCATTTCGCCCATAATGGTCACGCCGGGCTTTAGCATGCTTTTATTATAGGCTGTGGTGAGACCCATGAAGCCTTTTATCACCTTGTCGTGATCCTGGGTGAGCATGCTGGGCACCACATCCCATTTGGCCGAAAAATCAAACAGTGTAAAAAAATCGCGCTGGTGCTCCACCTGCCGGGTAGTAGTTACATCAATGTTGCTAAACTGGTGCGACATCGGGTTCATATCCAGCGTAAAATTCTGGAAAGCGAAAGTTTGTGTAAAATCCAGTTTCGATTGTGGATCCGGGTCGGCGGCATCGCCATCAAACATCCGCTCGCAAATATCAGTATTGGATGAGGCCAGGGCAATATCAAAAGTATCGGTACCCGAACACATGGCAAACAAAAAACCGCCGCCCGCACAAAAATCGCGGATGTTTTTGGCCACAGCCAACTTCATTTGCGATACCTTTTTAAACCCAAGTTTATGGGCCAGCGCCTCCTGTCCTTTTACATCATCGTTATACCATTGCGCAAACCTGAATGCGCCGTAAAACTTGCTGTACTGGCCGGTAAAATCCTCGTGGTGCAGGTGCAGCCAATCGTATTTGGGCAATTCGCCTTTTATAACTTCTTCATCATACACTACATCGTAGGGGATCTCGGCATACTTTAAAACCAGGGTTACGGCATCGTCCCAGGGCAGTTTATTTTTTGGCGAGTAAACAGCCATTTTGGGCGCCTTCTCTAACTTAACCACATCCATATTTACCGATGGGTCGCTTACTTCGGTAATAATCTCATTCACCTTAGCATCAGCCAGCACCTGGTAGCTTACCCCACGTATTTTGCACTCCTCCTCCATCTTCTGGTTATACTTCATCATAAAGCTACCACCGCGATAGTTAAGCAGCCAGTCAACCTCCTCGCCATTTTTTAAAGCCAGGAAAGCAATACCGTATGATTTTAGGTGATCTTTTTGCTCATCGTCCATAGGGATGAGAATAGAGGCAGCTTTTACGAAGAAAGGTAAAAGGAGAAAGGCGAAAGGTAAAAGGTATTTTATGCTGAAAGATGAAACGTATTTATGCTGTTGGCTAATCACTATTCGGAATTATTTTAGATGATATTGATTATCAAATGTAACGAATAAACCGGGAATGTATTACGATGAGGCGGGATTGAAATAAAGTTTAGAATATCGATAAATATAGACAACTTAGTTAGTACATTACCAAACCTTATCAATCGTTAATGGAACTACACCGGTATAAAAACCTGCTCGACCAAGTAAATGCGATCAATACTCGTTACAAAAAAATCGACGAACTTACCGGAGAAAATTTCAATGTATTTAGAATTTTAAAACTGGAATCATCTGAGGTTAGAATGCATTCGGCATTCATCGCAGAGTTACTAAATCCGAAAGGTAGTCATGGGCAAAAAGAAATCTTCTTAGAGCTTTTTATAAAATCTTTCTGCTTTAAAAACAATCCAATTGATACCTTTTCTTGTAAAGTTAAAGTTGAGGAGGATATCGGTCGAATAAATATCGATAGAACACAGGGAGGCAGAATTGATATTATTGTCACAGATAAACATAATCATCAAATAGTAATTGAGAATAAGATATATGCTGGAGATCAAGAACATCAGCTTACAAGATATTTCAATTATTCAACAAAAGCCGATATAATTTATTTAACATTAGATGGCAAACTGCCTTCCGACTATAGTAGTGGCGATATGATAAACGGCGAACATTATAAGTGTTCCTCTTACAAGCACGATATATTAAATTGGTTAGAATTGTGCCGAAAAGAGGTCGCCGTATACCCTATTGTTAGAGAAGCAATTACTCACTACATTAATCTAATTAAATATTTGACCAACCAAACTCAAAATCGCAATATGCAAGAGGAATTAATTGACTTGTTAAAGTCAAATTTAGAAGCGTCATTTACTATTTATGACAATTTAGACAATGCTTGTGATAAGTTATCAAAGAAATTTGGTGAAGGCCTTGAAAAGGAATTTGAGTCAATTGGACTTTCTTGTGGTTATGGGGTTAATTTTGATAAAAACTATACTGGTATCTGGATCAAGCGTCCAGAATGGAAATACGTCCACATAGGCTTCCAATTCCAAAGTTATGCCAAGGAACTTATTTATGGTTTTATAACTAAAAAGAATCCCAGTCAATTTTCCATCCCGATAGAACTAAGAAATAAAATCAAGGCCCTACCAAATAATACACCCAAAAACAATGACTGGTGGCCGTGGTACAGCCGAATGGAAGACCCATTTAATAATTGGGACAAATTTCAAGCTTGGGAAACGATTATTGATGGAAAAATGAAAAGTACAATTATTGAAAAAACGCGCTATTTGATTGATCTTACTAAAGATATAGAACTTTAATCCGTCAGATTCAAACCCAAAACTCCTTTCACCTTTCGCCTTTTACCTTTCACCTCAAATCATTACCTTTGCCAACTGTTTTCAAAAAAACAAAGAAATGAGCAAAGCAATAATCAAAACTGAAAAAGGTGACATGACCGTAGAGTTTTACGATCAGGATGCCCCAAATACTGTAGCTAACTTTAAAAAATTAGCTAAATCAAACTTTTATGATAACGTAATTTTTCACCGCGTTATCCCCAATTTCATGGTACAAGGTGGCGACCCAACCGGTACCGGTGCTGGTGGCGCAGGCTACAAAATTGATTGCGAATTAACCGGCGAAAATCAATATCATGATCGTGGTGTGCTTTCAATGGCACATGCAGGCCGTAACACCGGCAGCTCACAATTTTTTATCTGCCATAGCCGTGCAAACACTGCTCACCTTGATCGTAACCATACTGTATTTGGTAAAGTGATTGAAAATGTTGACGTTGTTGACGCTATCCGCCAGGGCGATAAAATTTTAACAATCGAAGTAATAGAAGAATAATTAGTTAAGAGTTGGGAGTTTTGAGTGGTGAGTTCAACCTTTCACTCAAAACTCAATACTCAAAACTCACAACTGATAAAACATGAATTTACAAGGAATTGTAGCCGTATCTGGCAAACCGGGATTATGGCGGGCGTTGGCTCAAAACAAAACCGGTTATGTACTGGAGAGCCTGGATGCACAAAAAACAAAACTGGTGGCCAACCTGTCAACAGCTAAACTGGCTGCCCTTACCGAAATAACTATTTTTGGTATTGAAGATGACATCAGGCTTACGAATGTTTTTGAGCAGATGAAAGCCGCCGCAAACGTACCCGACGCTAAAGCTGATGGCAAAAAAATGCGTACCTTCTTTTACGAAGTAGCGCCGGATCATGACGAGGAGAAAGTATATGCCTCTGATATGAAAAAGATCCTTACCTGGTTTCATATCCTTAAAGATTTACCAGCATTTAACGAGGCAGACCCAACCCAGGCACCAGCCCCAGAGGCAGCCGAAGTTGAAGAACCGGTTGCCGAGATAGTTGCCGCCGAACCAGAGCCCGCTCCCGCCCCAAAAGCAAAAGCTAAAAAAGCCACAAAAAAAGCCGAGTAATCGGCTTTTTGCTTTTCCATTAATTTTCTATTTTTCATTTATTTTCTTCTGTTTTTTGCAACTGAAATTTAGTTGCAATTGCAAATTCTATTTTTTAAATTTGAGTAGCTTTCGATATTGAGGTAAGCTGAATTTCAAATAAGATCCCGATAAGGAGTAAACGAAAACAAAAGTATGAGGGGCGCACAATATGATAAATAAAAGAAAACTAATAACAGGTAATTATGTCACGGCAGGAAAAATTACTCAATCGGCTACTATCTGTTCCTAAAGACTTTACCTGGGAAGAATTAATTAAGGTATTAAACTCATTTGGATACGAAGAATTAAAGGGTGGCAAAACCGGCGGTTCAAGAAGGCGATTTGTTGATGAAAATAAAAATATCATCACACTGCATAAACCCCATCCGGGCAACATTGTTAAAGCATATATGATCCGTGAGATCATCGATCATCTAAAAGAAAAAGGATATATAAAAGATGAATGATATACTACACTACAAAAATTATTACGCCTCGGTGCATTTCAGCTCCGTTGACGAGGTTTTTTATGGTAAAATATTAAGTATAAATGATCTGGTTAACTTTGAGGGTTCATCTGTAAAAGAACTTAAAACGGCATTTGAAGAAGCTGTAGAAGATTACATAGAAACCTGCAAGCAGGTTGGCAAATCGCCCGATAAAACTTATAAAGGAACATTTAACGTACGTGTTCCATCAACCTTACATAAAGAAGCATCAGTGTTCGCCGCTGTTAATAATCTTACGTTAAACGAATTTGTAAAAATGTCGCTTTCTTTCGCGTTGAGGCGCAAGGAACAAGTTATCAGCAGATACCCCGACAAGAACGACGAGACTATAGAACTTGGCTAAGTAAGAATATTCACAAACACTTATACTTTATAATATTTACGCTTCCACCGCGTCATACACAATCACCTTTTCCCAAAGGTGGCTGCAATTTTTGATGAACTCCAGGTGCAGGGGGTGGGTTTGATAGGTTGCCTGCCCGGCAAGGTCGCTAAAAAACATCAGTTCGGATACTCCCCAGCTGTTATCAACCACGTCGCGTTTTTCGGTGCTGGCCACAACGCCTACACACAGTTTTTTAACGGTTTCTATTTTCGACAGGGTTTTAACGCCTGCAACCAGTTTATCCCTGTCTTCAACCGAACCGGGATTTTTAAGCCAGAAAAACACATGGTGTATTACAGGCCACTCTTCTTTTTGATCTATCATTGGCATTGCTGATGCTACAACTGTTCCTGCTGCCAGGGCGGCCGTAGTGGTTATGAATTTTCGTCTGTTGGTGGTGCTCATAGCAGGTTTATTATTGAGCGTTAAATTAGGAAGAATTATTTAAAAACGGATCGTCCTTGAAATTCATCCAGTAAAATATAAAGCGCACTAAAGCAAATATCAGGGCTGACGCATTAGAAATCATAGGTTGATAATAATTTGATTAGATAATCATTATCCCATGCGGCCTTAAGTCGTTTTCCTTTGATGCTTCTTTTACTGGATGTTTCTGACTTGAGAATGTTCAG
>Ga0307507_10004882_pt1 | contig 22982 bp, 6 predicted proteins | sample 7_EM_MG_FD_207223 | JGI IMG/M metagenome (GOLD analysis project Ga0307507, IMG submission 207223) | Populus trichocarpa ectomycorrhiza microbial communities from riparian zone in the Pacific Northwest, United States - 7_EM | ecosystem: Host-associated > Plants > Roots > Unclassified | place...
ATAGTGCTTATTTAAATAAGACCACCTATTAGCTATCCTAGGGATATAATTACCGGTATCTTCCTTAGTAGCAAGCAGCTTAGGTAGATTATTAAGTTAAGCTTATATAGTAGTCCTTCTTCCTCCTAATCTATTATCTACTTACTAACTTAATATAGGTATAGATATCGCTAAAATCACCTCCTTCTCCTTAACTAAACTTAATATAAAGTTAAGCCTTAAGGATTTTAATGGCTAGCGCAAATGCCACTCCTTTATAATCTTAACTGCCTACTAAAGGTCCTTATAGTTATTAATCTGCTATTAACAGAAGTTACAAGCTCGCGCGTTCTTATATAAGGTAATTACCTTAAGCTACTAGACTCTAAACTTCCGTAGTAAGAGATCTCTTAAAAGCTTTTCTCTTTAAGCCTTAATTATAGTTAGGTAGAGAATATTCTGGTCTAATATTACTGATTAAGTCCCAGGTAGAACCTCCTTTCCATTAAATACCTTCCACATACTTATAAACCGTACTACCGCCAGTAGCGGCGGCTCCTCTATATTATCGTCCTCTACCTCCTCCTCTCCCTTATTATTGTCCTCTACATCTATATCTATTAAGGGCTAGGCAGACACCGGCAGCGATAGCGTAAACGGTAACACTTTAGGACGTGGAGGCGTAGAAATACGCGTAGGAGGCTAAGGCGCTGCCCTAGGTCTTGCTTTCTTAGCTGCCGGTGCAGAGGGCGTCAATATTAAATGGGAGCGTTTCTTTGATGTTTTAGAAGGACGCGTTAATGCGCGCGTTGGCGGCAGCTTAGCTGGCTTATTGCGTCTGTTAGAGGCCATGGAAAACACCACAGAAGGTCCTATATAATTATACTAATTAGGCTAGACTTAAGCTTCATTTTGAGCTACTTATGGCTGTTTACTAACGTTTGCTAGGTCTTTAAATAGCTAGCATTGCATCTCTTACAAATTTTGGTGGGGTGCGATGCTGGCTGTTAGTGGGCTTGGCGAGTGTAAACGAACTTTCGGAAGTGACTGTAAAGATAGACCGGAAAGACTAGAAATTTTTAAAGTTACTTTTTATATACTAAAGATATATCGCCCTAACTGCTATATTATTAAGATTAGAAAATTTGTCACGTTTAGGGACAGACTTTTAAATGTTAGCTACACCGTAGCATTTCTTACGTTCTATAAATTTAGAAGCATCCTAATTTAAGTTTATTTTATACTCTTGGGAAAAAGGAGGTGTAGTTAGTAGTCTAGCTTAGGTTATGTTGCCCGCTAGAGTCGTATACAATATCTACTATATATTAATAGACGTTCTATAGAATGGCAAGGTATTTCAGGACCTGTATTTAAGGGGTTTTAACTCTTAACTTGTTTAAATACACCTTCCTAGGTATTAGTTTAAATTTCTATAGTAACATTATTAAAGCTTACCATATAGCGCCTCGCTTATTCTATAATTTAATAAGTTGTTATATAATATTGCTGTAGGATCTTCTATTAAGTGGGAACGTATCAGCGTAATAGTACAATAGCTATTTCCTATCGTGAAGTTTTATGCTTGTGATCTTATTTAATTACCTCTAGTAATTTCATTAGGCGTATTACTGTTTGAAGAGGCTTTGTCCTTAGGGACCTTAACAATACAAGCTATATATAGCACTTAGTTAAGCACTTTACTATCTACAAAATAAGCTCTATTATCTAGAAAGGGCGCATTTAAATTAAGAAAGTGCTTATTTAAGTTAAAGAGTCTAAAAATAGCGAAAATATTAGAGTGCCTAGTTTAATAGGGGTATTTACCTACAGTCTACTAAGTTTTTGGCTAATTATATAGGCAGGATTAAATAATATAAGGGAGGGGCCATAGTTAGCTCCCCTATTCTAATACCATCTATTAGCCTTACTACTTTATTTACTAGATCTTTGCGCTTCTCTTTTTTCCACTCCCTAAATAAAGTAAAATAGTATCTCCTTCCTACCGTAGTTAATAATTACTTTATATATTACAGAAATTAGTATATACTTACTAAAGCGTAATATATAAAGTATGTCTTTAAGTCCCATTCCGGCAGCAGCTTATTAATATTTCCATTAATAATCTTAACTAGAGTAGGCCAACGGCGGGTTTTAGTACTAAGTTTAGTGCTGTTTATTCCCTATAAAAACTTAGCAATATATTTAAATGCGCTAGAAAATGTTAAATCCTAACCTTTTCTATATTAGATTTATAAACAAAATATAAAGAAGTTGCTAGGAAATTAGAGTACCACACAGCGTCTCTACTAAGCTTTTTAATAGAGTTCGCTCAGTCTAAAAGTAAGCGCTTATATACCTTAGGTGTCTATTCCCCTTAAGCCTTATCTTTTAGTATCTATAATAGGTTAATATTGTTACTATTTTCCTTAAATCCCTTAACAATTTTACTTAGAATATTAGTGCCTTACTGCTTAATATTAGGCTTAGTACTACTTATTAGGCGAAGCTCCTGTACTTCTAGAGTACTAATACCCTTAATTAGGGCCCTTATAAGATGGTATTTAAGCGCTTTTTTAATAGCTTGTTTCTTAAACCTTTTAAATAATTGCTCTATAATAGAAGGCCACCTAATATTATACTTAACAGTCTTCTTAAAGACAAACTAATCCTTCCTTATAAAAGCAGCCCCTAGTATAAAGGACTCTTAGGAGAATTCTTATTGTTACGTAGAGTAGTATTAGTATTATTAGCATTGTTATAAGGCTTAAATACTTCTATCATTCTTTGGCGTTTATAGGAAGTTATTTCTTTATCTATAGCTAATTGCTAAGATCGCTGGCTACTTTTAAATACATTTTATACACTTATACTTAAAAGGTTTTAAGCTCTAAGGGGCTCTAGCTGCGAAACGTCTTTAAAAACCCTCCCTAGTAAGGCTTTTACTAGCTAAGGCCGACTTATAGAGTAAGAAAGTTGCTTAGGTAGTAAGCTTATTAATTAGGAATAGGAGGTATAAGAATTTATAAGAGTACAGCTGGTATTTAAACTTTAGTAGTCTATTAACACTATATCTTTTGTAAGACGTCCTAGTAATTCTGTAAAAAGTCCTAATTATATCTAAAGCTTTTAAGTAGAAATATATATATTATATATATATTATTCATTGCTTAACGTCCAATTCGGATCCCTATTAGGCCCACGCGGACTACTCCTTATTTACATATAGGGAGAAAACTCTATTTAAGAAAACCCCGTAATCCATCTCCCCGCCTTTTAGGACTTGCCTACTTAGCGCCTATAAGTTACTGTTACGGACGCTTTAAGTACGATGTTACGACTACTTGGAAAAGAGTCGGCGGAAGCTAGTTGGCTGATATAGGCACGGTCTAGGATGGATCTGGTGGAACTATGTAACGAGGAATAGTAACTGAGGTCACATGGTGTTAAACGCGTTAACTGCGTTAAACGAGAGGGACGTTACATTTAACACAGACAACACGTACCTTACGTACAAGAGAGGATTTCTTAGGAGTATGGTTGTGTATTTAAAGGACCTCAGTCCCTACTATAGATAGTTCTCTCCTTATAGTGAATCTTAGAATATAATTGGAGTTAATCTGTTAGGCAACCACTCCACTAGTTATTATTACGTTATTAATTGTTCTTACCTATATACCCAGCCTAATAATAGAACCCCCCGTAGTTCCTACTACAAGGTTCCGTTACATATTCACTACTAAGGTTATAGTATTAAATAAGATCGAACAACATGCCACCTAGAGTACTAGTCGCAACGATATTAACGGCAGCCACAACCTCAGGGCCAGGTGATACTAGTATAGATAATAGGGATTCTTAAGTGGTTACACAAGGTTAGTTATAGGAAATGGTTAATTACTTATAAGATAATAATAGGATACTTAAAGAACGCATTAATAGAATTAGAGCAGCAAAGATTAAGTTACCTTTAGTTAAACGGTTCTTAGGAGAAAAATTAAAGCTTAAGGGATTTCTCACGTAAATGCACTTTAAGGTTGTATAGGAAGGAGCGAAGTTAGCAACATTGTTGGATTAGGTAGCCTATACAGGATTATTCCTAACGGGGAGGGCACTTAAGTGGTTTAAGTGTAACCGACTACGGTACCCTGCCAAACCACCACTGTTTTATCTGCGTATTGCCTACGTATCGCCTACGTATCACTTACGTATCACGCTGTTTTGCTTACGTATTCGTCTCCCCTTCCATTTATTTCCATACCTTCCTCGTGTATATATAGACACTTTAGATCTCCATTTACAATTAAGTCGCTCACTCAATTCTCCCATACTTGCACTGTTACATTAAGCCGTATCTTACAGAAATATAGGCCAATGGCATAACAACTACTAACCAGGATGTACGGTATATATTTACCAGTTAGAACGGGTTCGTGGAATAACTAACACAGATATTTAGAGACCCGGAGGCCATAACCACAGCAAAACAAAAGCTTTAAAACTTGGTACAACGCACTTTAGCAATTAAGTATACAACGCAGTTTTAAACACTAGCCATGTAGGTTAAGTGGAACAATAGGGCGCTAATAGCACAGTATAAACAGGGACTTAAGGCTAAAGTCCAGGACGCAATTATCCTAATAGAAGATGTGGATACTTTAAGGGAGTTAATAGATTAGTTAATAAAGATTAATAATAGGATCTATTAAAGGGAACAAGCCAAGAGAGGGCAAGACAGAGTTCCATAGTCATATAAGGCGTAGAGTACGCAACGATAGACACTAAGTTAAAAACCATAAAATAGCGCAGAGCTAATAGACCTAAGCGGTACTAAAGAAACCCAAAGGTAGGAAAAGAAACTATAGAAACCTAGAGGTCAAGGATTAAGTAATTAAAGGACCCTAAAGCAGAGGCCAAACTAGGGATCTTAGCAGCAGAAGACGTTTAGGCGGACTCTATAACAAGAAAAATGGTTTAAAGATAGAGCTTGTATAAATTACGGAAAATAAGGTCATTTCACCAGAGACTATAGAGGTGGTTAGAGTAACTATACAGTAAAGGGAACCAGACCAGCAGACGGCACATATATATAAAGGGACGATAGTGCACTACGAGGAATAAAAGAGTGTTTAATTAACAGTTTTGCGTATTGTTATAACAACGCATACTAAATTTATAAGGACGCTAAGTACGGCGCAAGCTATTGGCTATAGGAGCCATTATTATCTAAGTTTAAAGGAACTAGCAAACCAGCTTATAGATCGGACATTAAAGATAATAAATTTAACACAGGCAAAGCATTTACCAACAATAAGGCAATAAAGGCAGCTTACTAGAAGCATACAAGCCTTAAAGAGATCAAAATAGAAGTAGAGACTAAGACCATTACTAAATAAGGTTTAGTAACGGATATTATAACACCATTAAATATGATTTTTATCACTTTATAAGACAATAGGAGCAACGTTTAGAAGAAACTAAGTAAGTAGACAACTACTAGTGCTAGCTTATTACTCAATAAAGGCAAAAGGCCACAGGCTTAAGATTCTTAAGATAAGATATAAGACGCTTAAGATTCTTAAGATAAAATAAGACACACCTAAGGACCCACAATAGACGAAAACTAATGGGAAAGGGCAGCAACTTAGTTTAGTAATAAAAGAACGAGTATAGGACGCAAGTTTAAGAACTACAAGTTTAGAAAACAAGTAAAAACGTCAGCAATCCTAGGTAAATGTAGTGTTTAGCCTAAAGATTAAAAAGTCAATACTAGAATTAAAAAGCAAGACGACTATAAAGATCTAGCTGCAAGACATAGAAAACAAAAAACTATGGATAAGTTTAGGACAAGAATCATTATATAGCAAGAGTAAAAGCTAGATAAAAGATTAGCTATACTAGGTTATATAAGGGACAGAGCACCCATATAAAGAGTTATTAATAGGCCAAGTGCAGGGACACCTAGGGTAAAGTAGTTAGATAAACTGGAATAAAAAGAGGATCTAGATATTTTAACTAGGTTTAAAGAAAGATATACTAAAGGATATCACAATGCAGCAATAATAAGGTACTTTCTAATAAATAGACCATACACACTAAACCAGTTATACGGAAAGTGGTATAGGCAACGACACAACAATAAATAGGCCGATTTTTATATATGGCTAAACAAAAAAGTTGTCCAAGACTAACCCATTACAGAAAAATGCATAAGTTATATTAAAGGAGCGTTAATTATAATATTAAGGAACCTAGAAGAGGGATCTAGGGACTAGAGAAGTAAGCAACAAATCTTAGTACCCACAGCAGAAGTACTAGTGGTTAGGTTAACTAGGTATAGGTTTAAACTTAAGAATAAAAATAAACCTAGAGTTAACCCAAAACATGCAGCATATTATACACTATCGTAAATAGCTTATGTGGATAACACGTGCAACATATATAGAGCACCAAAAGATAAGAACCGGAAATACCCAGCAAGGATATATTAGGCACTAGAGGAAAAGCGGTTTAGAAACGCCAAGTATATATATAGTTGGCACCCAGTAGAAGTACAAGGTTAAGGAGACTTAATACTTTAACCTAGAAGATTCCTTACAGAAGAATACCTAGATAGATAATAGTGGTGGGAGTACCTAAAGAACGCTTATCCATAACACGTAGAGGAAAAGAAATAAACTAAGTATTAGCTAAAGTTGGACCAAGTACAAGCAGGATTAAGCAGCTAATAGTTAGGAAAAGGGGAGGCGTATAGGACTAGAGGGAACTAGTGTTAAAGCCTTAGACCTTTAAAGAAATTTAAGGACGACACCTAAATTTATAAGTTAAATAGCAAGATCAGCAGTTCAAAGTATTAGTAGATAGTGGAGCAACTAGGAACTACATATTACCAAAGGCAGTGGAAAAGATAGGGTTACTATATAGACAGAAGGAATACCTATATCCACTTATAATAATTTTAGGAGATTAGATAGCCTATAAAAAAGGCGTTATTAATCTTAAAATAGGACCTATTTAGATAACTATTAAAGGAAGACCAGTTAGAATGTCTTTTAATATCCTACTATTAGGACAGGACGAGGCGATACTAGGAATACCTTGGTTATAGAAGTATAATCTAAAGATTAATTAGGTTATAGGTTAGGTTAATATTAAGGATACTTAATAGCGCAAAGTGCGACAGTAAACCAAGTTGGTATAGTACCAAGTCAGAGCGATATATAAAGAGACTAAGCGAGGCTTAAGTTACATACTAAAGAGATACCATAAGTATGGTAAAAAGTTATGGTTACCAGAAAGTGAAAAGCTATTAAAGCATGCAGCATAGGACCATAAGATAGAATTAGAAGAGGGAATAAGTCCAAAGTTCTTTCCAATCTATAAGCTTACTAAAACAGAGTTAGTAGCGCTTAAGGAGTTTATCCAGGAGAACTTATATAAGGGATATATTAGACCATTATAGTTATTAGTAGGATATCCAGTACTGTTTATCCTAAAGAAAAATGGAAAACTTAGGATGTATATAGACTATAAACAGTTAAACAGCATTACTAGGAAGGATAGGTATCCTTTACCCTTAATTAGCGAAATCTAAGACAGGATAGGTAATGTAAAGATCTTTATAAAGATAGATCTGAGGTAGGTATATCATTAGATTAGGATTAAGGAAGGCAACAAGTAGAAGGCAGCCTTTAGGTTAAAGAAAGGACTATATAAACTATTAATTATGCAATTCAGACTTATAAACGCACTAGCAACGTTCTAGAAGTAAATTAATAGTGTGTTAGGAGAACACCTAGATAAATTTATTATAGTATACCTTAATAACATTATCATCTACTTAGAGAACGAGAAAGAACACGGAGAACATATTAAATGGGTCTTAAAGAGACTACAAGAAGAACAGATGCCAGTAGCAATTAAGAAATACAAGTTCTTTACTAGGAAGACTAATTTTATTAAATTTATTATTAAACCAGGCCAACTCAGCATAGATCTAAAAAAGATTGAGGCTATAGTGAATTAGCAAGAACTAGAGAACGTTACGCAGTTGAGATCGTTCCTAGGGTTTTGCAATTATTGTAGAAGGTTTATAGCGCAATAGTTAAAGGATATTAAGCCATTTACGCGGTTAATAAGGAAATAAGAACCATAGGTATAAGGAAAGAAGTAACAAGAACTGTTTAAAAAAGTCAAAGGATTATTTACCTAGGAGCCAGTTCTTAAGATCTATTAACCAGGTCTAGAGACGGTTATAAAAATAGATACATTAGACTTTACACTAAGGGCATACTTTATATAGAAACATCAAGACGGATAGCACCTAGTAGTATACTACAGTTGAAAGATAACACCACTAGAGTTAAACTATAACATCTACAACAAGGAGTTGTTAGGTATAGTTACAGCACTTAAGAAATAGAAAGCATTCTTACAAGGCATAGAGAAACCATTTGTGGTTAAGACGGACTATAAGAACCTTATAGGATTCCTAACAATAAAGGAACTTAACCAAAGATAGGTTAGATGGGCGGAAATGCTTATAAAATACCATTTCGAAATTCAGCATACCAAGGGTACAGACAATGCACGAGCAGACGCTCTAAGCAGAAGGGCTAAACTATAAAGTAATAAAAAGCTATCAGGAGCTTTATTGCAAAGGGATTAAGACGGATTAATTAGGTATAATTATCTAAAGATTATAGCAACCAAAGAAAGTCAGATCCATAAATTACTAGAGAGTAATTAGATACAAAAGATCTAAGAAGTATAGGTAGAGGATCCAGACTTAGAGCAATACAAAAATAGAGAAGTAATGTATATGCCTAAGTCTATCACAGAAGAATTTGTTAAGGAATTCCATAAGGGAATAATATAAGGACACAACAGAGCTATAGGCTTAGTGTTAAGACTTTAAGAGGAGTATATTGTTTAAGGAATCTAGGGACTAGTAAGATAAGTTATAAGGGAATATCTAAATTGCTAAAGAAACAAACCAACGAGGCATAAGCCGTATGGAGGGCTATAACCTATTAAGATACCAGGAAGACCATAGGAAGTCATATTATAGGACTTTATTATTAAGTTACCAAAGTTAAGAGATCCTATTATAGGACAAGATTATAACGCGATTTTAGTAATAGTAGATAAGCTAACAAAGTGGGGATACTTTATAGCATGCACTAAAGAGATATTAGTAGAAGATATCGCTAGAATCTATATAAAGGAAGTATTTATAAGATATGGAGCACTAGACAAGATCATATTAGACAGAGATCTAAGATTTATAGTAGTATTTTGGGAAGTATTTCTAGTAGAACAAGAAGTTCGCGTAGTAATATCTACAGCGTATTATCCGCAGACGGACGGATAAACGGAAAGACTAAACTAGACACTGGAACAGTATCTAAGGCATTATATTAATTATGCACAGAACAATTAGGTATTATTATTACCAGTTATATAGTTTGCATATAATATAACACCACAAGAAGGAATAGGGATATTACTATTTAAGGCGAATTACGGGTACGAACCAAGAACATTATTATTGCTATATTAAGTAAAGAAAACGAGTAGCACAGCTAAATAAAGAATAGAGATATTAATAAATCTTTATACAAACCTTAAGGAAACAGCTAAGCTAGTACAAGAACGAATAAAAAGGTACTATAATACTAAGAGATCTAAGGGACCAGATCTTAAGAAGGGAGATAAAGTATAGCTACTATATAAAAATTTCAAGAGTTGACGACCAAGTAAGAAGTTGGACTATATTAGACTAGGACCTTTTAAAATTAAGTAAAGGATTTCATTGGTTACGTATAAGTTAAACCTACTAGCTAAAATAAAGATCTACCCTATACAACATATTACAATGCTAGAGCCAGCATACGGGAATATTAAGCCACCAGTCTATAAGGCAGACACATATAGAGGATAAAAGGAAGATAAATAGTAAGTTTTAAAGATTATTAGTTACAAGGATATAGATAACAAAACGTGGTATAAAGTAAAGTAGATAGGCTATAGTAAGACTACCTAGAAACCACTAAGCAACCTAGAGAACACTATAGGAAAGGTAAAGGAGTATTAAAAGAAAGCAGGTTAGGAAGCGTTAAAAAAGGATTGCTAAAGAATAAGTCACCTAAGGGGGACCTAAGAGGAGCAATTGCTAAGCTACTTAGAGTTGTTTCCCTTATAGGAGGAGAGCTAGTCCTTTTATTACCTAACTCGTTAAGACCCTATTAAACTAGTTTTTACTTTTTAGAACAAACCTTCTTATAAATATGTTCAAGACGTTGAAGACGAGCATAAGCCAGAGGTTGGGCTTTAAGGACGTATATAGACTCTTCTAAGGCACGTTAAACCGCGAGCAACGCTGAGGCCAGCTTACTATTAAGCTTCGCAGTGGTAGATTAAACACGAGACCCTATAATAAGTTACTTAGGGAACTTAAAGGCTGTTAAGAGTTATAGAACGTATATACTTAGCGTTAGAGACTAAGCAAACGTCATAGGACGATTAAATGTTTGCTTTAGTACACTCTAAGTAAGAGGAGGGTTATTAAGATAAAGGACTTGCTAGCGCAATACAGACTAACCCCTCTTTTACGCACCTCAAGTAGGGAATTGCCATCACTTCACTAAGCAATAGTATGGAGGAAACCGTATAAAGGCGACGCTTAACCCAGGAAAGAAAAGAAGAAGCTTTAGGTATAATAAGTAAGGATATTAACCAAAATAATTAAACGGACATCACACCTCTAGTGGACGACTTGGAGATATTAGGAATCTTTAAGGACGAAGATAAAGAGGAGGGAGATAGTATTATGGACGCTTTAAGTATAATATTACAACTACTTAGAGAAGAGTCGGCGGAAGCTAGTTAGTTAATATAGGCACAGTCTAGGATGGATCTGGTGGAACTATATAATAAGGAATGGTAACTAAGGTCATATAGTGTTGAACGCGTTAACTGCGTTAAATAAGAGGGACGTTACGTTTAATATAGACAACACGTACCTTATGTATAAGAGAGGATTTCTTAGAAGTATGGTTGTGTATTTAAAGGACCTTAGTCCCTACCGTAGATAGTTCTCTCCTTGTAGTGAATCTTAGAATACAATTAGAGTTAATCTGTTAGGCAACTACTCCACCAGTTATTATTACGTTGTTGATTGTTCTTACCTATATACCTAGCCCAATAATAGAACCCCCCGTAGTTCCTGCTACAAGGTTCCGTTATAGTTACTAGTGGTACTCTTCTACCTTACTTTTTAACCTCCTTGGGAACTACTGCTACCGTAACAAGCCTATAGACGCGCTAGTATTGCAAACTTTACTCTACTACTGTAGAGTTATTAGGGGGCGCCTATAACTCGCCCCTTTGCCCTCTGTTACTATTTCCTTTATAACCCAGAACTGGTCTAGTACGTTTTGGCTAATAAGCTACTAGGTAACCGATTTAAGGCCTTTTTATATTAAGAGCAGTATAGTATAGTTCTCTATACCAGCTACTAAGAGCATTGCTTCTCAGTTGGTACGTAGGGGGCATAACAGTATTATGTATTTTGGTGTCTGTCTTAGCCAGCTACATTCGCATCTTAGGCTACCTATTAAGACACCTACCCAGTAAAGCTAATCTTTTAGTCCTATTATTTCTATTCTTAAGAGTGTTGCTATTATATTTTCTGCCTTTATTAGGCCTTTTTAGAGCCCTTAAGTGTTTACCCCCTATAGCGTTAACCATGCTATAGCTTAGGTTCCTCTTGCCTAAGTTAGCCTCTATACCTTTAACTCCTATATACCTCTCTAGCGTTAGTCTAACTAGTATTATATTACGGTAGATGGTTTCCTAGCATTCCTTTATGCTCTACTTTAGCTCTTTTCTCTCTCTTACTATTATCTTTACTAGCCTTTTACGCGTCTCCCTTCCTCCTCTATATAGGCCTAGGCCCTAAAGCAGCACTATTCTTCTTCTACTTTCTTTACCTGTTTCTCTAATATATCTTCCCTACTTTGGGGTTGTTAGTATTGTTGGTTTATTCTCCTATAGGGCACCCTTAGGTCCCTCTATAGTTTATTTAGGCGTGTCTTAATATACTTTATAACATTAGAGTTACGTTTATTTTACGCCCTTTATATTGCAGCGGCTTTAATATATAGTTATAGGGGGGGGATATTGGCTTTCTTCTCTAGCAGTGCTGTGGCCGTTCGCTTATACCCGCCTATTATACTCTAGAGGTAGGCTGTTTGGACCTTTTAGAGTAGTTTAAGGAGCGATTTAAGGGGGCCTTTTTTAGTTTCTCTAATGGCCCAAACACTGGATCTATATATTATAGTTAGCCAGATAACTACTATATATAATAGGCGTGACCTCTAGAAGTATAGGCCCTATATAAAATTAACAATCCTAGATAATATAATATACTATACTTAGCCCTTATAGGCCGCTTACGCCGCATATACGCTTTACTAGAGCTTACTATCTACCTATACTCCTAATACCCTTAGGCCCTAAACTGGTTAACCCCTAAAGCCTTAGATATGGATTATATGCTAAAGATCTATAGATTGGTTGCGTTTTCTTATAAAGTAGATTAGCTAGTATTTCTCTAGTAAGAATTGGACTCTATATTATTTTACCTATTCTATATAGGTGTTGTGGGCTTTCTCTAGTATTCTGCAATTCTCTACGGCTATTAGCCCGTATATAATTAGGTTTATGTCATTAATAAAGCCTATCCCCTAGGTCGCCCCTTCCTTAAAGAAGTTAAGCAGGTTACTTATAATGAAGAGGAAGAGTATAGGTAAGAGGGGTAATTCTTATAGTATTCCTATTACGACTATAATAGAGGGGCTCTAGTATCCGCTAAAGACTAGTAATATTTCTTTCTAGCCTATAAACCCTTAGATAAATTATATAATCCATTCTAGAAAGCCCTTTGCCCTAAGGATATATAGGAGACGCTTATAGGGCATATTATTATAAGCGCCACTAATATCTAGGCTAAGCATTAATACTATAAAGTCCCTTCGCATCACCCATATAGATTTAATGGTAGTAGTAAGTAGCGTAAGTGTTAATAGTATTAAGCGGTTCTTTCTTGCCCCTATTTAGCTTTATAGTAGTAGGGCGTGTTCCTTAGCTATATCTACTATATAGTCCGCTATTACCCTTTCTAAGATCTTGCTAAGGGTGTTTTCTAAGGTAATAGGGCGGTAGCTTCCTGGGACTAAGTAATCTACTTTACCTTCTTTTTATAGGATAACCGTCGTTATAGATCTTCTAAGTTATAGGTAGTAGCCTATAGTAAAGCATGCTCTAGCTATATCTGCAAGCTAGGGTGCTATAAGTAGTCCACAGGTCTTTAAGGCCTTATTTAGAATTCTATCTGGTCCTAGTACTATATTATTTAAAAGGCGGCTAATAGTTCTGGCCATTTCCTTTATTATTATATCGCTGTTAACCCGCAGGCGAGTCACCGGTATTTTACCCGTAATATTACTAAGGTCTGCTAGAGCTGGTTAGGGGAAGAACCTTTCTATAAAAATCTTTGCCTTCTTATTATTGTTATTAGTGGCCTATAATTTCCCTACTCTTTGTAGAGGTAGTAAATATAGGTCTTCTACTAGGCGCCCTACCTTTTTTTTTGCCTATTTCGCTATAGCCCAAAGGCCTTTATTATAGGGGAGGCTTAGGTTAGAAGTATACTTGTTTATAAACCATCTCCAGTTATTCCTTACTTCTTTTTTTAGGGTATTCTTTAACTGGTTTCTTGTGTCTTTATATTGTCTCTCGTCTTTAGGGTTGTGGCTACTTATATATTTCCTTCTTACTTATTATTGGCTGGCGACAAGAACCGCGCATTGTGCGGACCATATATATTGCGCGTAGGGGCCCGGTCGTGAGACTAGGCAGGGCTCTTCTAGCCCATTTTTAATTACTGCCTAGATCCTTTCTAGTCTACAGTTAATTTCCTTAGGGGTGGCTAATAAGCCTCGCTTGTTTGGTATCGGGTGGATTTCTTCTAGGTCTTAAAGTTATTGTTTAACTGTATTAAGGAAATTGTTTGTCTTGAGCTTCCTTATTGCGTATCTTTTGCTATTTAGTTATGTTTTAATGTCTAGATCTAGCTGTATCTGGATAGGGATGTAGCCAGAATATATATGCATTATAAGACTACTATACACAGCAAGTTTGCCTGAACTGCTTACCCAGTTCCTTGCCACAGTTATGCAGTAACTGGTGGACAAAGCTAGCTCCTACCCGTGTGCACCTGATTTGCTCCATAAGCCTATCCTTACAGCCTGCCCCTGCCTAAATAGACCGACACGCGTATCTGTCCTTTTGGGCTATATAGACAGTGTCGTCAACAAGGTGTTAATCCTTCCTTTAAGACAGGTCTACCAGGAGTCAGAGCCTAGTAAAGGGGTAAGGTTCCTAGAGTCGTCCGTTACTGCCATTATATACTACGCCCCACAGCTATTACTGCTTCGCGTTACCTGTGACGCTCTTATAATAATAGGCCGACCGTGTCTTGCAGGCGTGGGCCTATAATAACTTAACGCCGCGCAGCTACCGTCCCTTAGCCGCCTACTAACCAAACTTGTTATCCTCCTATTACTAACACCTGCATCTAAGTCCGTTCCAGCCTACCTATATAGGTTCGTCCTAGCTCTTTCTTGGTCCGTTTTGGATTAACATTACCGCCTAGAGAAGGGTGCCCCCAGCTCTTTCTTGGTCCGTTTTAGATTAACGTCGCCGCCTAGAGAAAGGTTAACGCCGCTGCATAGAAAGGGAGGATTAATGTCGCTAAATGTGGTTAACGGTGTTAAGATTCTTCCTATGCCCTTACTATAGGCATAGTCTTAAAGCGGAATAAGTATAGAGGTGCCCTATTGTCTCCTTAGATTCCTATCGCTTCTACTAGTAAATGCAAGCGCTGGCTTGTGGCCCTAGGTCGGTGCCTAGGTAGAGAGACGTCGGGTAGTTTTTAAGACCATTCCTCTGTTCTTAATGAGTTGCCTTGTGTTGTTAACGAGCGCTAAGACCCGCGAAAACTCTGCTGTTCTGACGGCGTCAAGGACGACGCATTCGAAAGCGCCCTCTAGCCACGACGTAACGCCGCTGCATTAGTAACAGACGAGATCCTCACTCTCAGCTTGACCGTACGGACAAGATAAGACGGAAAGGAACCCCCATAGGACAGTATGGGTCGGATCTCGCTTTTGGTGTTCCTTCTTAAGTAGAAATATAGGCGGCCTTAATAACGCTTACTCTTATAAGAATTTAGTCCATATACTGGTAATAAAGTTTATATATATAATATAGAAGCGGAAACCTCTACCTTAGCCAATTTAGTAGTTTAAATAAAGTGGAATTTATTTAAATTGTTGCATAGTACTGTCCAAAACTAACTTATAGAGGTTATAGTTAAGTTTTGTTATTTAAAGGGAATATTAGGAGTAACTAGCTAAGCTATCTAGGAAGAAAGAGTTTATAAAAGGGTTTAAGCTCGCTTAATCCAAAACGGTAAACGCCATATAAGTTATAAATCTCCATATATCTAATGCTCTTTCTATCTATAAATAATATATAAGTAGTATTAATAGTATTACCTAATAGTGTACCGCTTACTAAACTAAACAGGTAAAAGAAATTTATATCTTAGTAGTCTTTAATATATTAATAGAATTGGCTAGCCGGTTAAGTCTAGAGTTTTATATTTGCAGCACGCTTTTTAAACGCTCCTTAAAAAAGAAAGAGGCGATTACTATACTAAGATTATGCGCAATAAGTTACGGGCATACTTCTTAAACGGGTACACTAATGCCTTAATACGAATTTAGTGGCAGCTTAGGATGCAATAGATATAGATCTTTCTTTAGTTTTATAGCATACTTTACCAACGCTCCCTAAAAAGAAAGAAGTAATTACTATAGCAATACTTCTTTATTAGGAAAGTTAACGCTAGTTTCTAAAGGAGGGTAGTTATTAATAAATCTTTAGATATGTCTAAATATTAAATATTATAGTAGGGGAGGACGGACGCTTAATAATATATAGAGCAATTACGCCTAGTAATTGGAGACGTATATTAACCATACAATTACCCTATTGCCTTAAAGCCTTACCAATTTTATTTACCTTATATTCCTTATAGATACGCTCTACTCTAATATAATTAGGTAAACTATAGTTTTATTTACCTTATTTTTGCGCCACTTAGACTAATAGGACTTGTTTATTAAGATAGACTTTACCTATTCCTTTAATACTACCACAATTATACTTTCCTTTACTATTACTGCCACTATAGCTTATGTACTTATAATAGGTATTAGCATTTATATCCTTTTTTAGAAATATATCCTCCTCTACAGCTCTACTAAGGTTTTAATAGTTATTACTTATGGGGCACACATTACTTTTATAGTTTTAGCATTTATATTTTTAGGAATTACTGTCATAGGACACCTCCGTAACACCTTATACATATCTACCTGTTTTTACTAACGCAGCAAGAAGAAACCGACCGCGAGACGGCAATCTGCCGCATTCTGCCATATTCTGCTAAGTCCACCAAATTCTACCAAGTTCTGCTAGGACCGCTACTTAAATCCTATTCTACTCTGTATATATATTAACCAAGCAACCAAACTAACAATATATACCCCTTCCTCCCGTTTCCTTACCTTCTCTCCTTATATAATGTCTTAACTTTATTACGCAGTTTATATACATAGCTTAATAATATCTACTTTGCTATATATTATTACCGCTTATACTCGCTCCGTAATAATTACTTAAAAGCAACATAGGACTAGACAGAAGTTTAAAAATATTTCTCTAGTAGTAATATATTACGCGCTAAAAATAGTAATATTTTTGTTTATAAGTGTGGTACCTAACCTCCTTTTATAGCTAATATTGTTCGCAAATCCTAAAAATTACTCTATTACTTAAAATTAGTATAACAAAGCCTTGTGGGAAATACCACGGTAGACTCGCTAATAGGCTAAGTGTGTAGGTAAACAAGAAGTTAATAATGTAACGAGTATAACTGGTGAAGTAGTTGCCCAATAGATTAACTCTAATTATATTCTAAGATTTACTATAAGGAAAGGAACTATCTAGGTAGGGACTATAGTCCTTTAAATACACATCTATACTCCTAAGAAAGTTATTACTCTATTTACTCTGTCTACTCTATATGCTCTATTATAAATCCTATAGATTATATAGATTATATAGATTACATTACATATCCTTACTTACTATTCCTTGTTATACAGCTCCACTAGTTCTATTTTAGACTATGCTCTTATTAACTAACTAGCTTCCTCTAACTCCTCTCTAAGTAGTTATAGTATTGTACTTAAAGCGTTTGTAATACTATCTCCCTCCTCTTTATCTTCGTCCTTAAAGATTTCTAATATCTCTAAGTTATTTACTAGAGATATAATATCCGCTTAATTAATTTGGTTAATATCTTTACTTATTATACCTAAAGCTTCTTCTTTTTTTTATAGCTTATTAGTCTTATACTATTGCTGCCATATTATCTCTTAATGAGATAATACCATATCTATATTCTTATTATGTGAAAAAGAGGTTAGTTTATATTGCGCTGGTAAGTCCTTTATCTTAGCAACCCTCTTTATATTTAGAGTGCACTAAAGCAAATATTTAATTATCTTATAACGTTTACTTAGTCTTTAACGCTAAGTATATGCGTCTTATTACTCTTAATAGTCTTTAAGTATCCTTATTAATTACTATTAGGGTCCTAGGTTTAATCTACTGCTATAAACTTAATAATAAGCTCTTAGTAGCGCTGGCTAAACTTTATTGTTCTTATAATACTAAGTAAGAGGCTGCCGCTGCTTAATAATAGGCTCTTAACTCTTGCCTAACTACTTCTACTTAGTTAATCTGTCTTAAGAAGGTGCGTAAAAAGGTGCGTTTTAAGGAGTAGAAACTTATAGAATAAGACCTTTAGAAACTTAGTAATAAAAGAATAGATTCTCCTCTAATAGAGAGGGAAATAACTTTAAGTACCTTAGTAGCTGCTCCTTTTGGGTCCCCCTTAGGTAACTTATTCTTTAATAATCCTTCTTTATTAATACTGCCTAACCCTTTTTCTTCTAATACTCCTATACCTTTCTTATAGCGTTTTTTAAATTATTTAGTGGCTCCTAAGTAGTTTTATTATAGCCTATCTGCTTAACCTTATACTATATTTTATTATTAATGTCCTTATAACTAATAATCCTAAAAACTTCCTATTTGTCCTCTTCTTATCCTCTATACATATCTGCCTTATAGACTAGTAGCTTAATATTCCTATATACTAGCTTTAGCATTGTAATATGCTATATAGAGTAAATCTTTATTTTCTCTAGTAAGTTAAGTCTATACGTAACTTCTAAGATCTTTACTATAATTGTAAATGGTCCTAGTCTAATATAGTTTAACTTCTTGCTTAGTTATTAACTCTTAAAATTTTTATATAGTAGCTATACTTTATCTCCCTCTTTAAGATCTAGTCCCTTAGATCTCTTAGCATTATAGTACCTTTTTATTCTTTTCTATACTAGTTTCGCTATTTCCTTAAGGTAATTATAAAGATTTATTAGATTCTCCATCCTTTCTTTAGCTGTGCTACTTATTTTCTTTACTTATTATAGTAACAATAATATTCTTAGCTTATATCTGTAATTCGCCTTAAAAGGTAATATACCTATCCCTTTCTGTGGTATTATATTATATATAAACTGTATAACTACTAATAACAATACCTAATTATTTTATATGTGATTAATATAATATTTTAAGTATTGCTTTAACGTCTGGTTTAGTCTCTCTATTTAACTGTCTATCTATAGGTAATATACTATTAACATTACTGCTTAAACCCCTTATTTAGCTAAGAATACCTTCTAGAATACTGCTACAAATCTTAGATCTCTGTCCAATATAATCTTTATTAGTGCTCTGTGTTTTATAAACACTTCTTTAATATAGATTCTAGCTATATTCTCTGCTAAGATTTCTTCTATATATGCTATAAAGTAGCCTTACTTAGTTAACTTGTCTACTATTATAGGAGGGTACGACCTCTCTTAGACAGGAAATCACGGTATGGTTAGTCTGTTAGTTAGTTGTAATCAGCCAGTAGGAAATTAGTTAGTAAGAAAGGAAGAAAAGAGTGTATTAAAGGAAAAGCGTATGTCTATTGGTCCTATCTAAGTTGTTAAAGACTCTGGGGCTCTAGACTGATCTATATAAAACATATGGAAGGCCTAGGCTCTCCCAAAGCTATGCCTAATCTAGATGTTGAATCTAGGAGGCTAAATCACACCACTATATACCTCCCCTACCTAAGTTGTTGTCCCCTAACGACTTCCGAAACCTTATACTGTAACAGTGCAAGTGTGGGTATTGAAAGAACGACTTAATTGTAAATCTATGGAAATTAAGTGAACTAAATACATGAAAGTAGACCCGGAACTCCGTAGTCTATGACTCAATATTGACCGTATCCGAGACATATGAGAGTAGCGTCGATTATGTCTTGGAGCCTTTTAGGCGACGTTCTTGTGTCTTAGCGTAGTGCTGGTGAACTGTTATACACCCCCCCAGATTTGACGGTGTAGTTAAAGCTGTAGAAAACAAAGATAGAGAGATAGGGTGATGCTTAAGAGTCTTTGTTTGATGATGTAGCAATTTAATATTAAACATCCACCAAATTTAATTGCTTTATCCATGCCTCGTGCCTTTGACGGGGTAGGATCTTAGTAAGACCATCGGCAGGCATCTTGTCTGTAGGGTCCCATCGTACGTTAATCTTTTTGTCTTGGACTTCCTGTCTAAGCCAGTGCTGATGTACGTTGATATATCGTAGCTTAGTGTTAAGCTTTGGTGTATCCTGTCTTAGGAGTTGTATCGTCTGCATATTGTCGCATAGTAGGGTAAATTCGCGTTCTAAATTGAAGCCGATTGCCTTAAAGAAACGCTGCCACCAGATAATCTTAACAGCAGCCATAGACAGGGAGAGAAGCTCCGCTTCGGTAGTTGAACGAGTCACTAATCTTTGTAGGGTTGCCTTCTAATTAATTAGTCCTCCAAATAGCATAAAAAGGTATCCTTGAGAGCTCCGTTTGGTGTCTTTATGGTCCGCAAATGCTGCGTTGGATGCTCTATAAAAGGTGACGTCTTCTCCTTTAGGGTTTCTAAAATAGACGTGTGCTCCAAATACTTCGCCAGAGTATTTAATAGCTGTAGATTTTGTTCCAAGGCAATAGGCGATGGCTTGATTTAATGCATTGAGGTGCTTTTAATTTGGATTGGTGAGAAATTCAGCTAGCTTTGAATGCGTCTTCGTAATATTAGGTCTTCTAAATATGGCAAGGTGCGTAAGAGAACCGACTCGTTGCTAATAGGCTAGTGTTCTTTAAGGGTTCGTCTGCTGGTTGGACGGAATTAGTTTATTAGGTAGTGGTGTTTTAGGGAACTTTTCTGGTTCGATCTTAAACCAACTAGCTATCTTTTCGATATAGGAATCTTGGTAGAGCCAGAGCTTTCTACTTATACGATCTCATTCGATTTGAATTCCTAGGAACTATTATAGGTCTCCTAGTGCACGGATCTTGTATCAATGTAGAAGTTTAGCTTTAAATTCCTCTAGTCTTTAAAGGTCCTTTTTGGTAAATAGAACGGCAATATTATCTACATAGAAGAAGACAATAAGTCGTCTATTAGTGTAAAGGCAGTTAGTACCTAAGATAGGCTTTAACCCGAATTTGGCTAGTGTATTTGTAAGCTCTTTGTACCAAAGTAGTAGTGAGACTTTTAATCCGTATAGCGCCATAAGTAGCTTTAAGATATATTCGTTTTGATTAAAGCCTTCTAGGCAGTAATAGTATACTGGCTTGTCTAGTCTTGCATTCGTAAATGCGTTCACAGCATTATACTGTCGAATCTCCAAATTGAATGCGGCTGCTATAGCCATAAGGGCACGGAATATTTGAGCAGCTAGGGTTGCTGCATAGGTCTCTTCCTTAGTAATCTGTAGGTCTCCGCGGACGCACAGTTAAGCTTTTAGCTTTTATAAGTAGCCGTTGCTGTTAAACTTGTATTTAAAGACCTATTTTAGCGGAAGGATCTGGTTATTGGTTACTTCTTCCTTTAGGACAGTCTCAAATGTCCCTCGGCGTTTTAGGTCATTGTATTCTTTTTCTATAGCCTTTTAAAAGCCGGTAGTCAAAGGGTGCTTTCTTAGCTTTTTAAGGTTCCTTGGTTTAGGAGGAAGATTATCTCTATATAAGGAGGATCTAGTTCGGTTAATGTCCTTTACTAGTCCTGTGGTAAAGCCAGCGTAGTAATTAAATAGGGTAGGTATATTGGCTAGTGCTGCTGCGTACGCTTGACATTGAATTTGTTTGGAACCTTCTAGTAGGATAAGGTTAGTAGAAGGATTGGCCGAGACCTCGTTAGCTTGTGGAGCTGTATTTAACGGTTCTAGTAAACTGCTTGGCTGGGTAGAACCTGTTTTAATTATATCTAAGATATTGTCTTAAAGTCCTCCCAGTGTGGTGTTTGTTTCTAGCAGATCTGGAGATACCGTTCCGCTAGGTGTTATATTGGGAAAATATTCGCAGGATAAGATTTAAGTAGACTTTGATTTTCGCGTTTCGCGTAATTAACATGCAATTTGACCAACTTAACACGCAATTAACTAACTTAACACGCAATTGACCAACTTGACACGCAATTTAACTAACTTAACATGCAATTGACCAACTTAACACGCAATTTAACTAACTTAACACGCAATTGACCAACTTGATATACAATTTAACTAACTTAACATACAATTAACCAACTTAACACGCAATTCGACCAACTTAATATGCAATTAACTAACTTGACACGTAATTCGACTAACTTAATATGCAATTAACTAACTTAATAACTTTAAAAGCTAACTATATATTTCTTAACACGCAATTAACCTACTTAGCAACTTTAAAAGGTAACTATATATTTCTTAACATGCAATTAAGGTAAAGTTATATGCTATATATTTAACTATTATATATTATCTAATATAATCTTATACAATCTTATATAGTTTTATTACTTAGAGGCTCTGCACAAGGCTCTGCACGAGGCTCTACACGAAGCTCTACACGAAGCTCTACACGAAGCTCTGCGTACAGAGGCTCTGCACGAAGCTCTGCGCATAGAGGCTCTGCACGACGCTCTGCACGAAGCTCTGCACGAAGCTCTGCACGAAGCTCTGCACGAGGCTCTGCGCGAAGCTCTGCATACGGAGGCTCTACACGAAGCTCTACACGAAGCTCTATACGAAGCTCTACGTACAGAGGCTCTGCACAAGGCTCTGCGCGAAGCTCTGCGTACGGAGGCTCTACACGAAGCTCTGCATCGGGTCCCCGCTATATTCCCGATAGCGTCTACACGTGTCTCTGCCTATGTAGCCGCCTTATTTTTTACCCTTCTTTCCTTCCTTACATCCTCCCTACCTAGGGAGGCACTAGAACGGCAGCCAGTAGAGGACCGTTGCTAGAACTAGATGACTATCGCTAGAACCAGACGACCGTTACCAGAACCAGACGACCGTCGCCAGAGCCAGATGACTATCGCCAGAGCCAGACAACTGTCGCTAGAACCAGACGACCGTCGCTAGAGCTAGACGACCGTCGCCAGAACCAGACGACCGTCTCCAGAGTTAGACGACTGTCGCCAAAACCAGATGACCGTCGCCAGAGCCAGACGACCGTCGCCAGAACTAGACGACTGTCGCTAGAGCTAGACGACCGTCGCTAGAACCAGACGACCGTCGCCAGAGCCAGACGACCGTCGCCAGAACCAGACGACCGTTACCAGAACCAGATGACCGTCGCCAGAACTAGACGACTGTCGCCAGAGCTAGACGACCGTCGCTAGAACCAGACGACCGTCGCCAGAGCTAGACG
>Ga0307507_10004883_pt1 | contig 22982 bp, 21 predicted proteins | sample 7_EM_MG_FD_207223 | JGI IMG/M metagenome (GOLD analysis project Ga0307507, IMG submission 207223) | Populus trichocarpa ectomycorrhiza microbial communities from riparian zone in the Pacific Northwest, United States - 7_EM | ecosystem: Host-associated > Plants > Roots > Unclassified | place...
CCAATATTTCCCCCCTCACCTAAGTACGGTACCTGAACATCTGCAGGTTAGGCAGTCCAAATTGAAATTCTGAATAACAGAGCGACTTTGACTTCGGTATTTGACAGCTTTGGCCTGGATTGGGTCGAGGTATGGCCTGGCGGTTGCCTATGTGCCGCCGGACTTGGCGGCAGGCGGCCGTCTCCACCAGACTGACCAGGCTTTTTAAAACCACACTATCGACACATGGCCGCTTGGGATCACTACCCTAGAAGGGACTGCCGCTCAATTCTCATTCAGTGTCAATTTTTGAAGTAGGGCTTCATCCATCATTTTACTCTCCTAGACGTTTCGTTGTCCCGGATAGTTACAACTCGGGATTTTTCCCGATCCGGATAACGGGGTGCGACTGTGTTGTACTAGATACGGTGGGTCCCGCCTCCGACGCATTGGCCATTCTCCCCTTTCCTCGATCTCGCTATCCAGTGCTCGAGTACCCCTGGTTCGAGGAGTAAACTAACCGTTAGTTTCTCAAGTACCGGTACCTCAGAAATCGCAATGGAGACCGTTGCCAAGGGGGAGGCGTTTTGGAGTGGGGTTGGGATATACCGGTACTTGACCACCAACGGCAGAGAAGAAAAAAGAGAAAGCTATCAAAGCCAACTGGGCGAGCGGAGCGCCAAACCTGATTTCTCCCCCTAATTGGCTAGGGGGCGTTCAGGTGATCCCGACCAGCTCCGAAAGCGGCACCGGTACTTGGACTGTACAATACTATAATAGTATCACATATTCTTGAGAGCTACCGCCTTGGCAACAGTCTCTATTTGCTTACCGGTAGTGGTTGCCGGTACTGTGACAAGGCCAACCTGAAATCACCGCTCCCGATTAGCATTCCTCGTTTAATTGCCCCCGTGATGCATATAACTGGGTGGTGGGTAAAGCGAGAGCCCTTGGATTGGCTGAGGCTATAGGATGCCAGGGGGCAAAAGCATCGTTTCTTGTAGTGTGGAAGAAGCCACATGGACCGGCCTTCTAGATCACCAACCCAAAACTACCGAGATTCACCTCCCCATATTCCAAGTTGCGGGGCGTCTTAAGGGCACGGCCTGTAGAGCTATCTTGTACTATGGGGGACCAAGACCATACGATACTGTATGGTGCTAATCGACCAAAACCTGCCCTCCGCCCAAAGCTCTTGGAAAATGAATTATTAGAATTCAAGAAAATAAACTTTAGAAATGGTTCCTTGGCAGTTTTGCACGGAGCGCCTCGCAAAGCTTCTGGCCTCATTTACCTTCTTTCTATTTTATTAACGCCTTTGAAACCGGCGACTGGAATCATGTTGCGGTGGGCGATTTGATGAGATTCGTGATATCTTCAATTCTGACTCTAGCAAGAAGAACGACTTCCTCGATGATCTTAGGTGAAAACAAAGATCATAGACCAATTCGGATTTATCATTTAGGCACCGGGGGAAATAGCGTCATTTCTTCTGAGGAAAAGGGTATTCCTAGCTTTGGAATCCGGGCCGGGATAGCCGGAAGGGTGGGCTTTGACTGTCTAGAACATACTGATGAACGAAAGCCGATCAATGACCGGTTTGCTGGGTACTTCTAGGTGAGAAAACCGGTACATACTGGCTATTATGCTGGGGTACGCGCAGTATATCCCTCCCCTCCCACCTCCCGCCTACCCTTTACCTTCCTATTCCCCCTCTGCTCACAAGATGAGTTCTTTCTCATCAATTGGATGGATGGGTGAATGGGTGGAAGTAGAGGGTGAAGTGGATCCTCTACCAGCAAATATTAGCCCTCCAGTAGTCGTTGATATATAAGTTCGTGAAATCCCAAGTTTCCCTTTCCTCCTAGGACCATTTTCTCCTATTTGATTAGGCAGGGGAATTCTTTCAATCCTCTGTCCGGTTAATTTTTCATTTTCATTTTCATTTTCATCCTTATTCCTCCTTTGCCTTCTCACACCTCGTCTCGCTGGAGGCTATCAAACAACCAAAAAACTGACGAACTAAGAGATAAGGCAGGAAATTACAGAATTCAACTATGCCTAGCGAAAAGATAATTTACAATGAGGCGGACAATCAGAGATCCGTTACCCCGCCTCAAAATTTGTCTATGGCAGAATCTGTGATCGATCTAGCTCATGAGAAGAAGATTATGTGCGCTTTCCAATGCCGTTTTTTATCGACCTCTCTAATTATAATGATGCGTAATATAGCCGCAAGGTTGACCTTCGCCTCCTTCCGATTCTCGCGGCCGTCTATTCAGTTGCTATAGTGGATCGTACAAACATGGGCAGTGCTACTATCGCTGGCATGACGGCAGATTTGAAGCTCGATATAGGAAGTCGGTATTCCATTGTTCTGCTGGTGTTTTTCATCCCGGTGAGGAAGTTTTCTCTAGAAATTTTTTGGGCCAAAATTGGCTAACTAATATGTTGGATTGGTAGTATTGTCTTTTCGAGCTCCCCAGCAACATTGTTCTCAGGAAGGTTGGGCCTGCGATTTGGTTGAGTTTAATTGCTTTTTCCTGGGGGGTTGTGACAATTGGGATGGGGTTCATTAAAGATTGGAGGATATTGGTCTTCTGTCGTGTTCTGTTGGGATTCTTTGAGTCTGGTGAGTTTTCCACCTTCTGGGCAGATGGAAGGAGATGAGAAAGGTGGTTGATTTTTTTTTTTGTTCTGTAGGATTCCTCCCCGGGTGTATCTATTTGATCTGCTCATGGTATATGCGATATGAAGTGCAACAACGGTATGAAGCTTCCTTCCTAGCCCTTTCGTAAATCGATTTCTCAACTATACCGTCTATACGGGATTACTAACGCTATGATAGACTTGCTGGATTCTACCTCCTTACTAGTATCGTTGGTGGATTCTCGTCACTGCTGGCCTACGGGCTTATGCAAATGAACGGAATTCAGGGACTGGCTGGATGGCGGTGGATCCTTATAATTGTAAGTTCCAAGAGATCAACGAGTGTTTTTCATGGATCGCTGTATTAATAAATATCCTAGGAGGGTGTTATTACCGTCACTATTGCTTTACTAGCATACATTTTTATCATTGACTTCCCGGACAAGCTCCTCCAACGCCGCAAGCCGTTCCTAACAGTCTCTGAGGTGGAAATTATCAAATCCCGTATTGACCGAGACCGTGATGATTCCCAGGCGGATCCCATAACTTGGGGCGTAGTAGTGCACCACCTCTCGGATTGGAAGCTCTGGGTTTAGTACGTTTCTTTTCCTCACTTGCTCAACGTCACTTAAAGTTGCACAAAGCTTACGTTTTCCCGAAAAAAGCGCCTTGCTGTTGATGAACTCCACCATCCCAGGCTACGCGATAGCTTACTTCCTACCAATCATTCTAAAAGGGATGGGATACTCTACGGGCATGTCCCTCGTCATGTCCGCTCTGCTGGCTATTCCAGCTGTGGTGGTTAGCCTGCCCCTTGCCTGGTTGGCTGACAGGAGCCGTCTTCGAGCGCCGTTTATTGCACTTGGTACTCTGCTCATCCTTGCCGGGTTGACCATGACAGCGTATTCTAGCGACCATGGTGTCCGCTACTTTGGTGTCTGCATTTGCTCAATTGGCTCACTGAGCAACATCCCTGCAGTGCTCGCCTACCAAGCGAACAACATCCGCATGCACTCAAAGCGTAGTGTCAGCTCAGCACTGCAGATTGGCTTCGGGGCCATCGGAGGTGTCTTTGCTAGCACTGTCTTTAGAGCGAAGGATGCCCCTGACTACCGTAATGGATTCTGGGCAGCTATAGGCTGTCAGCTCCTGACTTTGCTACTTTTAGCTTGCACGACGGTCTACTTTAAGAAGAAGAACCGACAGCATAAGGAGGGTACTCTGGACAAGCTTCTTGAGAATCATCCAGAGTTCACTTATACTATTTAGTTTCCTTCTTGCTTGCTATGTTTTACGGGGCCTAGGGGTATCTAGTTTTCATTTCCTGATGCCTTGCTTGTTTTATGACTTGGAGAGGTTTTGTTAAAGGGGTGGACGACATGTGTAAATTTAGCCAGACTCATGGGAAAGCAAGATTGTTGAAATCACTTTTCCCACCCTTATGTTCCCATCGTTAAAAGGTGTGGTACGGGTGTCGTATTGAGGGGGTGAAGCCTCCACCATCTCCCTCCCGTGTGGAGCGGACGTGTTTCCCTGAACTCATACATGGCCTTGTAGATCTTTTGTATAGCACAAATAAATCTGCTATGCACCGGCGCCGGCATTCCTTCCTTCCCCCCGTGCTTTTGGTGTGAGCCCCCAAGAATCACGAAAAATGACTCGTTTAGCTGCTCACAAGCGAGTTAGATATAATACCCAGCCGTCGGCGTGGGGGAGTATATTGTTTCAAGGTCCAGCGGTATGTTTTAGCTTTGATATGTGTGGAAGCTGCCTTATGGGAAGAGTAGGGGAAAAGGTAAACTCCAGTCCGGTTCGACCCAAGAGTACGTCTTCGTTCGGGCTAGAAGTGTGCCCTTTTCCTTCTGGTGTTTGGAGAGGTCGGAGTTGTGTGGGCTTAGTTCTGATGTGAAAGACTGGTGGGGTTTGAAGTGGGGAGGTTAGGGGATGTAGAGTTTTGTTCTCTTTTGCTGTCGCGGTATGGATGAGCACGTTGATGATCTGTGGGAACTCTTAGTGTCGGGAGGGAACTGTAGGAATTTAGGATCATCTGCATAAACACCCGGCCCTTGTTATTGTTATTTTTCTTTTCTTCTTCTCCAGTTTACTTGATCTCAACGTCTTCTCCTGAGCCTGGAGATGGGATTGCTTTTTATGGTAGAGTCTAAATTATTGTCGTACACGGTGCTCCCAACAGGCTAGGTGGGACCGGCTACAGTGAAATTAGGCTCGGCCTGTAAAAATTCACTGGTATCTAGCATGGTCTGGGCCTGCTGGCCTGGTAATACCTGAGCCCGACCGGGCAGGGCCGGTCCCAGCTATAGGTAGTTGGTTACCTTCATCATCCATTGTATATCATTGAACATGTTATCAATTCGACGGTTTATTGGTGAGTGGTTTAGCCGTTTTGGTCTACTTCTGGGCTGAAAGGGTTCTCAGGGGTGACGATGATATCATGTCCTCTAACGCCAGATCCCTTACAACTGGTGGTCGCCTTTGCCACCATTTCAGCTTAACTGTTCTCTGGAAGTTTCCCCCTTCACCATCTCGGCGGTGAAGAATCGAATTTTGCTAGGTCTCCTTTTTATACTCGTTGCGCAATATAATCATACTGGTACCCGCAATTCAATTTCTTCGAGTCTCTGACAAAATAGTGATGAGTTAATAAAATCACTCTTTTCTTGCTAACAAATAAGCCCAAGGTTAATCCATCGTGGACAATTGAGATTTATATCGGAAAAGAGTCTAATACCGAAGTTTCTCAACACTTCAATTGCCGATTTTAAACCAAGCATATTTGCAAACTGGAGAGACGTTTAGGGTGGAGTGGGTTTGGTTTACGCTTGATGGTATACTAGCTAGATTCTAGGATTGGCTTAGCCAGTATAAAAATTTAATATAATAATATTAATACCCCAGCAGGCCCCGAAAGTGGCACTAGTACTTGGACGAGTATCATATATTGAGAGCCACCCCCGACCCCCTTGGCAACGGTCTCTATTTTCTCAGTTGTTGCCGGTATTGTACTGTGACAAGGCCAACCTGGAGTCACCACTCCCAATTAGGATCCATATACTCGGGTGTGTCTATAAAAATCGGAAACCAAGGGTGGCAAAACAGGGTTCAGAGGGATCGGGAGAGAAGAATATCTGGAAAGCTAAACTATGTAACTCCATGTAATTAGACATCTTAAACAAGGTATGTTGAAATAATTGTATTATACTTGTACCAAGGTAGGAGACCAATATAAAGAAAACTAAGGGGTAAAAGTGTGGATTACAAGCAAGAGAAAAAAAGGAGGATACAGTCTGTTCCAAGATTGAAAGGCTCTGGCACTGGTATTTCTGGGACAGATTTATGATCTTAGATTTGTATTGCTGGATCTTGCCCCATGCATGCTCTTTTATTTTCGACATACTAGAGTCATTTGGCAACTATTTTTTTATTCGAAAATTCACAAATTCCGAGTCGCCACCCCATACAAATAATGTCCGTGCACGCCAAGAAACTAGAAATTTCAACTCAGAATTTGGATTTTCCGAATAAAAAAAATAGTTGCCAAATGACTCTACTACAGGTTCTTGGACTCCCGATCTGCGGGGGGGTTTTCCAACCTTTGGTGCTTTCTGCTCACTAACCTTGCATGACAAGGGTATTGATCTTTCCGATTTTTATGGAGACATCCGAGTAACTTAGTGGCGGGTAAAGAGAGGACTCTTGGGGCTGACGTCACCCTAAATTGGCCGAGGTTGTAGGATAGCATGGGCACAAATTCGTTTCTTATGCTAATATGATTTAAGAAAAACTACACTCACCGGCCCTCCAGATCTCTAACTCGAAGCTTACCGAGGTTAATTTCCCCAGATTCCTAGTTGCGGGGTCTCTTAAGGCCATAGCCCGTAGCTCTAGCTTGTACACTACAGCATTGTGCTGGTCGACCAAAACCCACCCTCAGCCAGGGGTTCTTGGAAAATCATGGAATATCAAATCATCAAAAAAATGGGGAGAATAAACTTTAAAAATAGTTTCTTTGGCCGTTTTTCAAGGACTCTAATCACTTTTCTCTTGTTTCCATTTTACTAGCGCCTTCAAAACCAACGACTGGAGTCATATTGGGTGAGCTATTTGATGGGGACGGGTGACATCTAACGACGACATCCTAGATGATCTTAGGTGAAAGCAAAGATCATGGCCCAGCTCTAATTTATCATTTAAACACCAGAGAAAATCGCATCAAGCCTCAAGAAAAGGCTATTCCCAGTCCGGGAATTTGGGCCTGTATAGGCAGAAAGGTAGGTTTTGGTTGTTAAGAACATACTGATGACCGAAAACAGATCAATGACCGCTAGGAGGCTACTTCTAGGTGGGAACACCGGTTAGTATTGACGGTTGTGCTGGAATACGCACCGCCCTCCCGCCCTCCCCTGCCATTTGTCTTCCTATTCCCCTCTGTGCAAACGGACAGCTCTTTCTTGTTAATTGGATGAATGAATGGATGGGTGGGTGGGCGGAAGTAAAGGGTGGAACGGGTCATCTACTAGCAGATTTAGCCCTCCAGTGGTTGTATAATATATAAGTTCGTGAAATCCCAAGTTTCCCTTTCCTCCTCTGATCAGGCAGGGGAATTCTTTCAATTTTCCATTTCCATTTCCATTTTCATCCTTATTCCTCCTTTATCTTCTCAGACCTCATCTCGCTGGCGACTACTAAACAGCTAAACAATTAACGAACAAACTAAGAGAAAAGGCCGGAAATTATAGAATTCAACTATGTCTAGCGAAAAGGTAAGTTACAATGGAGCCGACAATCCGGGAGCAATTACTTCGCCTCAAACTTCGTCCATGGCAGAACCTGAGGTCGATCTAGCTTATGAGAAGAAGATTATGTGCGTTTTCCAATGTCTACCGTTTTTTATCTACCGCTCTAGTTAAACTGATGCGTAATACAGCCGCAAGGTTGACATTCGCCTCCTTCCTATTCTTGCGGCAATATATTCTGTTTCCCTCATAGACCGCGTAAACATGGCCGGTGCGGCTATCGCTGGTATGATGGTGGATTTGAAGCTCAATATAGGAAGTCGGTATTCCATTGTTCTGCTGGTGTTTTTCATCCCGGTGAGGAAACTATTATTTCTTTCCCTACAAAGTTTTGAGACGGAAATTGGCTGGCTAATATGCTTGATGGTAGTATTTTATTTTCGAGCTTCCCAGCAACCTTGTTCTTAGGAGGGTTGGGTCTGCCTTTTGGTTGAGTTCAATTGCCTTTTCCTGGGGGGTTGTGACAATTGGGATGGGGTTTATTAAAGATTGGAGGATATTGGTCTTCTGTCGTGTTCTGTTGGGATTCTTTGAGTCCGGTGAGTTTTCCATCTTTTGGGCCGATAGAAGGAGGCGAGAAAGTGATTGATTTTTTTTCCTTTTTCTTCTGCAGGATTTCTCCCTGGATGTGTCTACTTGATCTCCTCATGGTATGTCCGGTATGAAGTGCAACAACGGTATGAAACTCCCTTCCCACCTCTTTCATAAGGTGATTTCTCTAATACATGGAATCACTAACGCTATGATAGACTTGCTGGATTCTACCTTTTCACTACTCTCATTGGTGGATTCTCGTCAATTATGGTCTACGGGCTTACTAAAATGAACGGAATTCAAGGACTAGCTGGGTGGAGATGGATCTTTATAATTGTAAGTTTTAAGACATCAATGGGTACTTTTCATGGATCGCTGTGTTAATAAATATCCTAGGAGGGTGTTATTACTGTCGCCCTTGCTTTCCTGGCATACATTTTTGTCATCGACTTTCCGGACAAGCTCCTCCAACGCCGCAAGCCGTTCCTAACAGTCTCCGAGGTGGAAATTATCAAATCCCGTATCAACCGAGACCGTGACGATTCCCAGGCGGATCCCATAACCTGGAGCATAGTAATCCAGCACCTCTCAGATTGGAAGCTCTGGGTTTAGTAAGTTTCTTTTCCCCTACCTGCTCAACGTCACTTAAAGTTGCAGAACGCTTACGATTTCCCAAAAAAGTGCCTTGTTGTTTATGAACGGTGCTGTCCCACCCTACGCACTAGCCTACTTCCTACCAATCATTCTCAAAGGGATGGGATACTCCACGGGCATGTCCCAGATCCTGTCCGCTTTTCCGTATATTCCAGCGGTGGTAGTCGGCTTCACTCTCGCCTGGTGGGCTGACAAGAGCCGTCTTCGAGCGCCGTTTATTGCACTTGGTGCCCTGCTCGTCATTGCCGGCTTGAGTATGACAGCGTATTCTAATGACCATTCTGTCCGCTACTTTGGCGTCTTCGTTTGCTTAGCTGGCGCACAAAACAACGTTCCGGCAGTGCTCGCCTACCAAGCGAACAACATCCGAATGAACTCAAAGCGCAGTGTCGGCACAGCATTACAAATTGGCTTTGGCGCCATCGGGGGTGTCTTTGCTAGCACTGTCTTTAGAGAGAAGGATGCCCCTGACTACCGTAATGGACTCTGGGCCACTGTAGGCACTCAGCTCCTGACTTTGCTACTTTTAGCTTGCATGACGGTTTACTTTAAGAAGAAGAATAGACAACATGAGGAAGGTACACTGGACAAGCTTCTTGAGAATCATCCAGAGTTCACTTATACTATTTAGTTTACTTCTTGCTTGCTATGTTTTCCAGTGTCCACGGATGTCTAGCTTTTCATTTATGATGCCTAGCTTCTTGTTTTATGACCTAGAAGAGTTCTGTTAAAGGAGTAGACGACACATGTGAATTCAGCCGACTCGTGAGAATGGGAGATGATTGTTGAAAACATTTTTCCCATCCCTAGGTGGCTTGGTGGGGGTGTTGTGTTGCGCGGGTGAAGCCTATACTTTCTTTCACCCGCGTGGAACGGACATGTTTCCCTAAACCCATGCACGGCCTTGTAGATCCCTTGTGCGGTATAACTTAGATGTACGCGCCATGCACCGGTATTCCTTCCTTCATCCCCACGCTCTGGGAAGACTGTGGGTAAAGGTAAATTCCGGATCGGTTCGACCCGATATTACGTCTTCGGTCGGGCTAGAAGTGTGCTCTTCTCCTGCTGTTTTGAAAGGTTGTATTATAGTGGTGTGGGCTTATTTCTGACATGAAAGGCTAATGGGGGGCCAGGGTTTTGGGCTTAGGGCTTAGGGCGAGCCCTAGAAGTGGGCAGGGCTAAGGATGTGGAGTTTTTTTTCTTTGTATAGCTGTTTTGGTCTGGGTAAGCGCGCTGATGATCTGTGGGAATTCCGAATGGCGGGTGGGTGTTGTAGGACCGAGAATCACCTGCATAAACCCCCGGTCCTTGTTATTTTTCATTTTTTTCTCCGGTCCACTTGATCACAACGTCTTCTCCTTAGTCTGGAGATGGGATTGCTCCTTATAGTAGAGCTAAATTATTGTGGTACCCAGTGTTACCAACGGGCCAGATAGGCCGGGCTATAGTGAAGCCGGGCCCGGCCTGTCAAAACCCCCCGCGATCTAAGCATGGCCCAACTATGGGCCGTATAGGGTTAGTACCCGCTTCCCGGTAGCCTGGCCTGGCCTATATAGCCCAGGCTAGCCTATATACGGGTATCGCTCCCTCTATTTCCTCTAGGGAGCTCTCGCTGTGGGTTGTCCAATATTGTGTCTCACTACGAACGCTTTCAGGCGGTGTCAGTGGGGTCATTGTGTGCTGGGGAATGGATGACGTCCGATTCGAGAATATAGTGGGAGTAGGCTCGGAAGTCCTATGTTGCGTTGTACGTGGAGGCACCGAGCGAGACTGAGAGTGAGGGCTGGAAGGCGAGGCGTAGTCTGTGTGTATGAGCGAGGGGCATTTTCTCTGGAGAGTGAGGGTAGGAAGGTGTAGCCTTTATTTTGACGGCGGGTGCTTTGGGTTTTTAGTCAGGCTATGACCGGCATTTTTGGTGGATCGGACATGGGAGCTGAGGATAAGCCGGCGGAGGAACGAATGAATGAATAAATGAATGAGAGACTAGATCGATATATTGCTCGGGCTGAGGACGATAGAGTGAATTCCTAGGGCGGGGGTCGAAGGAGGGTTTATGGGTTGTATCAAAGAGGGAGCTGCTAGGAGTAAGCGTTTCGTTTTATGTAGAACCTGGAAAGGACAACTTGACGTGACCCTCGAGTTTTTTTGTTTCTACTTGTGGGAAACAAAGTCACAGGGTAACATCCACCCAAAGGCTCTTTTATTTAAAAGATGTCTTTTTCGTTCGTATTGTTTATTCACTTCGGCTCCAAGGGGGGGAGCTTCCATGGAACAGTTAAGCTAAGATGGTGTCAAGGGCCAGATCACCGGCTGTAAGAGATCTCGCGTGAGAGGACATCACATCGTCACTTGTGAGAACCCAATCAGCCCAGAAGTAGACCAAAGTAGCCAGTCTCCAAAATGATGTTTTAACCTATATGTTGTAATTGAAGCCACCTTTCCTTTCAGATACACTGGCACAGATATGCTTATTAACCCCTCCCCGTTATCATCCAGGTGGCGAGGAAACGAATTTCCCCAGGCCCCATTTTCGTAATGCAATATAATCTCACTGACATCCGCAATTCCATTTCCTCGAGACTTCTGACAAAACAGAGCCGAGTTAATAGAATCACTCTTTTCTTGCCAACAAATAAGCCTAAGGTTAGCCATTTCGCGAGCACTCGAGATTTACATCAGAAAAGAGCCTAACGTTAATCCTCAACGAACATATTTTCAAACTGGAGACATGTTTAGGATAACGTGAGTCTGGCTCACTCTCGATACTTGTATTGTCCGGGCCTAGGACACTAAGATCTTGTAGGAAGGCTAGCCTTCTACCCCATCAACCTTTTGGGAAAAATCCACCTCGCCTACCGTAAAAAGTCGAATAATTGGCCTTCACCAAGCTGGTCGTCTAGAATTTCCTCTTAAATTGAGACAAACAAAGGAAATTTACTCCCGGCCTTACCAGGAGAGGCAAATCCAACGTCTAGCGTGAGGGCCTATTATTCTACTTTTTACGGTATGCTTTCTCCAGTTTCTCTTATTTTTCTTTTTTAACGCGGTTAATCCAATTGATTTTCTACAAAAATTAACCTCGCCACTGCTACCATGGCTAGATATCGTCCAGCCCATTCTGGATTTGATATCCGTATCATCTAGTATGATGCACCTCCGGGCCTATAGCTGACTTAGGCAGGTCACTGACTTTAAGGTTTCCCGATTTGACCCGGCCTTCCCAGCGCAGCAGTCAGCCCAACTTAAACGCAACAACATGGATATCGCACAACCGCACGTTGTCCCGGATCTCTCCTCACCAGGTTCTCTGTTCCCCCGGATGATTCTTTTATGATTTATCAAAATAGAAATACATCTCACTGTCCCTGGTTCTGGTATTTTCGGATCGGATGGAGGGGTAGGAATCTCTAACCACTTGAAAATTAAATTCAGTCCCCCAGATTTTTTAGGCATTATAGCCTAAAACCTAACATCCGAACCATAGCTATTCACAAAGGTTGATACTTCGACCGGTCCACTTAGGGGGAACACAGGTCAAATGTTCTTCCTCTCTTTTGTCCTCTTGACAATCATCAGTCTCACTGCTAGTAGAGTCACCGATACATACTGGCTCGGGACTCCAGTTAATCCTTACTAATGGGCCTTTGGGCTCAGGGAGGAATATTGAACTTTTTTTCACCCGCCTGAGGACTTTTCTAGGCGGTATCGGAAGGAAATTGTGTATTGAGTACGACAAGTATTTGACCTTTTACCAAAGCCCCCAGCTTATTCCTAGCATCTATTTTTTGTTGCCCTACTCCTTAATTAGACCCTAGAAGAGATTGTCGCTAGTTATCACAGCTCAATTATCACACAATGTCGATTTTTGAAATAAGACTCCATCCACCATTTTACTCCCCTAGATGCTTCGTTGTCCTAGATATTGCAACTCTGGATTTTGACCATCCGGATGACGGGATGCGACTGTGCCGTGCTAGGCACTCTAGGCGCCGCCTCCGACGCATAGGCCATTATCCCCTTTCCCCGATCCCCTGTCCAGCGCTCCAGTACCCGTGTTTAGAGGAATAAGCTAACCATTAGTTTCCCAAGTATCTTAGAAATCGCAATGGAGGCCATTGCCAAGGGGAGGCTTTTTGGAATTGAGGTTAGGCTATGCTCGAGCACTTACCGGTAGAGGGAAGAAATAAAGAGAAAACCATCAAAGCGAATGGAGTGAATTGAGCAATCAAATCTGATTTCTCCCTTTGATTGGCTATAAAGCCCTCTTGGACTAGCACCATATAACGGTATTCAGAGCCACCCCCTTGGCAACGGCCCCTATTTGCTTAGTGGTTGCTGGCACTGTAACAAGGCCAACCTGGAATCACTACTCCTAATTGGGATCCCTATTTGATAGCTTTGGCGATGCATATAACTTAGTGGCGGGTAAAGCAAGGACCCTTGGGACTGGCGTCACTCTAAGTTGGCCGAGGTTGTAAGATGGCATATGGCACAAATATCTTTTATTATGAGATTTAAAAAAAACTGTACTCACCGGCCCTCCAAATCTCCAACCCCAAACTCTACCAAGGTTCATTTCCCCAGATTCCTAGTTGCGGGGCCTCTTGAGGCCATAGCCCATGGAGATAGCTTGCCCTATGGGGGGCTAAGACTATATTATAATACTATATCGCGCTGGTCGATTAAAACCCGCACTCAGCTCGGGGTTCTTGGAAAATCATGGCGTACCGAATCATCAGCATGGGGAAAATAAACTTTAAAAATAGTCCTTCTGGCGGTTTCGCAAAGGACCCCTTTGCAAAGACTTTAATCACTTTTTTCTCTGCTTTATGAGCGCCTCCAAAATCAATGGCCGGAACCACGTTGGATAGGCGAATAGATGGGGAGGCGTGACCTCTTCAATTCCGACTCTAACAACGGCTTCCCGGATGGTCTTAGGCGAAAAACAAAGATAATAGATCAATTCCAATTTATCATTTAAACACCAGAGAAAATCGCACCAAACTCCAAGAAAAGGCTATTCCTAGTTCGGGAATTTGGGCCGGTATAGGCGGAAGGGCAGGTTTTGGCTGTCCAGAACATACTGATGACCGAAGAGACCGATCAATGGCCGCTAGCGGGCTACTTCTAGGTGAGAACACCGGCAAATACTGACGATTATGCTAGAGTATGTGCTGTATCCCCCCCTTCCACCTCTCTCTACCCTTTATCTCTTTACTCCCCACTTGTGGACACGGTCAGCTCTTTCTTGTCAGATGGATGGATGGGTGGATAGATGGGTGGAAGTGAATGGTGGAGCGAGTCATCTGCCGGTAGATATTAGCCCTCCAGTAGTTTTGTAATATATAAGTTCGTGTAATCCCAAGTTTCCCCCCTTCCTGTTTAATCAAGTAGGGGAATTCTTTCGATCTTCCATCTGGTTCATTTTCGTTTTCGTTTTCCTTTTCATCCTTATTCCTTCTTTCGCTTCTCGGACCTCATCTCGCAGGCGACTACCAAAAAGCTGAACAATTAACTAACAAACTCAGAGAAAAGGCTGAAAATTACAGAATTCAACCATGTCTAGCGAGAAAGTAAGCTATGATGAGGCCAACAATCCGATAGCCGTTACTCCACCTCAAACTTCGTCTATGGCAGAGTCTGGGGCTGATCTAGCTCATGAGAAGAAGATTATGTGCGCTTTCCAATGTTTGCTGTTTTTTATCAACCGCTCTAATTAAACTGATGCGTAATACAGCCGCAAGGTTGACATTCGTCTCCTTCCGATTCTCGCCGCCCTCTATTCCGTTGCCCTAGTGGATCGTACAAATATGGCCAGTGCAGCTATCGCTGGTATGATGGCGGATTTGAAGCTCAATATAGGAAGTCGGTATTCCATTGCTCTGCTGGTGTTTTTCATCCCGGTGAGGAAGTTTTCTCTAAGAAATTTTGGAACCAAAATTGGCTAATATGCTAGATGGATAGTATTTTATTTTCGAACTCCCCAGCAATCTTGTTCTCAGGAGGGTTGGGCCTGCGATTTGGTTAAGTTCAATTGCCTTTTCCTGGGGAGTTGTGACAATTGGGATGGGGTTCATTAAAGATTGGAGGATATTGGTCTTCTGCCGTGTTTTGTTGGGATTCTTTGAGGCAGGTGAGTTTTCTAGCCTCTGGGCAGATGGAAGAAGGCGAGAAAGGTGGTTGATTTTTTTCTTTCTTGTTCTGCAGGATTCCTCCCTGGATGTGTCTACTTGATCTGCTCATGGTATGTCCGGTATGAAGTGCAACAACGGTATGAAACTTCTTCCCCACCCCCCTCGTAAATCAATTTCACAATTATACGAGATTACTAAGGCTATAATAGACTTGCTGGATTCTACCTTCTCACTAGTCTCATTGGTGGATTCTCGTCGATACTGGCCTACGGGCTTATGCAAATGAACGGAATTCAAGGAATAGCTGGGTGGCGGTGGATCCTTATAATTGTAGGTTCCAAGACACCAGCGAGTGTTTTTCATGGATCGCTATATTAATAAATATCCTAGGAGGGTGTTATTACCGTCACCATTGCTCTACTGGCATACCTCCTAGTCATCGACTTTCCAGACAAGCTCTTCCAACGCCGCGAGCCGTTCCTAACAGTCTCTGAGGTGGAAATTATCAAATCCCGTATCAACCGAGACCGTGATGACTCCCAGGCAGATCCCATAACCTGGGGCATAGTGGTCCACCACCTCTCAGATTGGAAGCTCTGGGTTTAGTAAGTTTCTTTTCCCCTACTTGCTTGACGCTGCCAAAATTTCACAAAACTTATGTTTTCCCTGATAAAGCGCCTTGATGTTTATGAGCGCCGCCATCCCACCCTACGCCCTAGCTTACTTCCTGCCAATAATTCTCAAAGGGATGGGGTACTCCACGGGCATGTCCCAGATCATGTCCGGTCTGCCGTATCTTCCAGCAGCCGTGGTCGGCATCACTCTCGCCTGGTGCGCTGACAAGACCCACCTTCGAGCGCCGTTTATCGCACTTGGCGCTCTGCTCGTCATTGTGGGGTTGAGCATGACAGCGTATTCTAACGACCATGGTGTCCGCTACTTTGGTATATTTGTTGCCTTGGCTGGCGCACAGAACAACATCCCTGCAGTGCTCGCCTACCAAGCGAACAATATCCGAATGAACTCTAAGCGTAGCGTCGGCTCAGCGTTACAAATTGGCTTCGGAGCCATCGGAGGCGTCTTTGCTAGCACTGTGTTTAGAGAGAAGGATGCCCCTAACTACCGTAATGGACTCTGGGCCACTATAGGGACTCAGCTCTTGGCTTTGCTACTTTTAGCTTGCATGACGGTTTACTTTAAGAAGAAGAACCGACAGCATAAGGAGGGGACTCTGGACAAGCTTCTCGAGAATCATCCAGAGTTCACTTATACAATTTAATTTCCTTCTTGCTTGCTATGTTTTCCAGTGTCCACGGGTGTCTAGTTTTTCATTTATGATGCCTAGCTTCTTGTTTTGTGACCCAGAGGGGTTCTAAGAAAGGAGCAGACATGTGTGAATTTAGCCGATTTGTGAGAATGCGAGATGATTATTAAAAATATTTTTTCTATCCCCACGCAGCTCAGCACGGGTGTTGTGTTGCGGGGGTGAAGCCTGCACTTTCTTTCTCTCGCGTGGAACAGACATGTTTCCCTGAGTTTATGCACGGCCTTGCACTCGAGTAGATCCCCTGTACGCAATAGATTTAAGTGCCATGCACCGGTATTCCTTCCTTCCTCCCCACACTCTTGGTGTGAACCCCGCGCCAAGAATCACGAAAAATGACTCGACTCGCTGCTCACAAGCAAGCTAGATATAATACCCCGGCCGTTGACAAGGGAGAGTACATGTTTTCAAAGTTCGGCGGTTTGCTCTGGCCTTCTTATGTGTGGAAGCTGTCCTGGGGGGAGGGTGGGGGCAAGGATCGACCCCAGACACAATGCCTAGCCATCGACATGGAGGAGTACATTACATGGTTCCAAGATTCGGCGGTTTGTTTTGGTTTTCATGTGTGGAAGCCGTCCTAGGGGGAGAGCGGAGGTAAAGGTAGACTCCGATTCGGTTCGACCCGATATCACGTTTTTCTCGGGCTAGAAGTGTACTCTTTTCCTTCTGGGGTTTGGAGGGATCTGAGTGGTGTGGTCTTGGTTCTGATGTAAAGGGTTTGATGGGGGTTGGGGGGTTTGTGCTTAGGGCGGGTTTTGGTCCGCTTGATCTCAATGTCTTCTCCTGAGTCTGTAGATAGGATTTCTTCGCATAGTAGAGCTAAGTGGCCATCGTACCCCAACTAGCCATTATTGCAGTATGAAGGCCTTAGCCACGCATCAAGGAAGTTTGCATAGTTCATACAGTATACGGATTCGCAGGCTCAAGTGGACGGGTGAAGGGTCTTGGTTAATTAGCCATATAGCGTGGATGAGATATGAGGGACTTGGACTAGTGTGGCTTTGTCGACTATGTGAGAGGAGAGAGAAGGGAACAGGAGTCTATCATAACACTCGTAGTGTTGAAGCCTTTTTGGAAAAAACCGCTATTGCATATCCCCCATGTTCAAAAAAAGGGGCTATTTTTTCTATTAGAATATAATACCATAGCAGCCCTTTTTTTCCCCTTCCTTTAAAAACTCTTCAACATTACGGGGCGCAGGGAGCGTGTAGGGTATCACAAACCCAGATATATCACAACAATACTATTATCATACGCTACCGGGTCTACTTCTTCCACGCAGATCGAAAATCCCCGGATGACAGGGATTCCCATCCTTATCGGCGGAATTAACTCTCACCGGTACTGTAATACCGGAAGAACTCTGATAACCGCATCATTCCTTGTGACGTTGGCGTTGCTTGTCTAACTGCGGTAGCCCTAGCGGGGTTATTTTGTCTTTTCTTTTGGATATATGTGTTCTGGTAATATGGGGGTATATACTAATACAGTATAGAACAAAAGTCTAGCTGTATAATCTCTTATTTTCTTCGTTTTCCAAGGCTAATGTACAGTACTGTACTCGGGTGCAAGTACACGACGAGGCTTCCGGGTATGCACGCGCGGGCAGGTGAAAAGAAAGAAAAAAAGAAAGAAAAATACAAAATGGGCTGGTCGGTGATGGTAAATAGAGAGAAGGGAAATCTCGTCGTCAGCTTTGTTTATTCCCTTTGGAGGGGTTTGCTGGTGTCAACTTCTGGGTGGGGAAAGGTCTATTGTGGGAGTCGATGGCCCATAGGGGTGTCTGTTGTCCTGGGATCATAATATTATAGTGCTAGTAACGTCCACGCATTTTCTTGAATCTGGATGGCATGCATGCAATTCTAATTCATTTCTTCAAAAAAGCTTAGACACTACGAGTATTTGGGATACTGTGCATTCACTTCTATTTAGTTTCGCGCAGTACCCGTCAAACGGTTATCATTGGTCTGGGGTATTGCCTGCTGAGAAGCAGCGGAAAAATTAACCCACCACCCCACGTTCTATTTCGTAATAGCAATTAAGCGTGTTTTGGGCCGCTAACGCTTCTTTCAAATGGTTTTACGAAATACCGCGTGGTACGGAGAGGGGGATCAATATTAAGATGGAGGGACGGAGAAGAACCCTACTGATAAAAACATCACGGATCCTCTCATTCCCGTACCCCTCCTCGGAACGCCGGACTTTGCGAATAAAGGCTTGTAGCCCCCCTCCCGCTAAACCATCTTGGTATGTCTCCGGGGAGGAATAAATTTCCATTGAATAGACATAGTATATATCCCAGTTAATGGAATTTATTCCTCCACCGTGAAACCATTGTATGACAAAGGTGGTTTCCGGGGGAGGAGGGGGGGTAGAGCGCCGATTTGACCAAGGATGAAAGGAGGACAATCGCTACTGGGAGGGGAGACTATCTCATCTTATATTTCTCGATATTGAGGTGGCCGGGGGGGACATGTTTCGTTGCGGATCCTGGGACCTGGAGTAAGGCTGGGACCCCGTAATGTCTTTGGAAAGATGCAAAAGCGTGCCACACGCTCTCATACTCGAAGCATTGCTGAGAGAGAGGTGATGGATTTCGTTGCCAAGGTCGCTTGTCTTGTTGTTTCTAGCTAGCTAGTCTCTAGTATCCTAGTTTTTGATCTCACGGGGAATGCAATACCTTAGGTCGGGAGAGTGGACTTTTGTTTTTCCTCCCCAATGGTAGCCCACCACCACATTTCTATTCTCGAGAATGTAGGGGAGTAGTGTTTGGACTATTTGGATAGTGCTGTTAGGGTAGAGCTTTTCCCGTTCCGGCACCAACTTGGGCTGTGATCCCTCCCGGCCCGGACAGCTGGCGGGAGAGGGGTTTGACCCCGCGTATCTTGCTTGTGGGGCGTGACGTCCTCCTACCTCCGCTATAACTCGACTACTATAGTATTACCAAACTCCCAGCAGCCCAATGGTAAGATATGGTGATAAGTTGCTTTAATAATTGGCTTTTCTTCCCATACTATTTGCAATATATATATTCATTCCTGGTTAGAATGGGTATACTATTGATCCTAGGTCGGACCGGAACCTTTGTCTATACTATAATCTCAAATGATTAAACAGGCCGCTATACCTTTCGGGTTACTTCCTCCGGTGGGTCTACTAATCTTCCCCTTCCTGTCCTTCAGAGAGGGCTGGGCAACTCGGTTAGCTGTGCTTTGGGCCCCTTCCCAGAGAGGGGAGGAAATTTTGGCCTACCTGGCACAAGGCTCAACTATTTAGGATTCTATGGTACATATGGAGTTGGCTTCCTTCAGTTTTGATTCATTAGTAGAAGCCTGAAATATCAATTTAAGTCACAAATGTCGCCTTATTCAACATCACCCCTGCATTACTACAATGGATTGAGGTATACGGTCATCGCACTGATCCAAGACTTTCAACGCAAGCGATTTCGCGCAATCGGAGAGTTCCCCCCCTCTGCCTGGGTTCCCATTATATCTCGCACAGTAGGTCTTCATCTTTAGACCTGTGTAACGCACTGCTATATAATAGTTAGAAAGAAAGATCCCGACTTTCCGGGAACCGACAAGGTTAAGCATACTTCGGTGATTGCCGGTAGGGGTTCGCCAGAGAGGGTGAGTGGAAATCAGTTACCGGTACTCCCCGAGGGTTAAATGGATCGGTCGGGGGCGAAGTTTTTTTATATCCTTGTCCCTGGTAAATACAAGTATCATAGCATCTACTAGTAGATGGGGGGGGGTTTCGGCATTTTTTAGTTCCGGTGATTTTCGCTTCCATTGCTGGGGCGTAGGTTAGCACAGCTCACCCTGCTGTAGTAGATGGGAGATCTACGCCAAAGTGGCCGTCTCGAGTGTCGATTCCTCACCACTCTGTCCCTTGGCCTTATTCAGCCTTACAGCGCACTGTAGCCCTAGGCTATGTGTTATTACTTTAGCCTTTGGTTTCTATGGTGGACCGTTAGCTCTTGCAGGGTCACATCTGTCTTAAGGGACACACTGCGGGACTCTAGGTATAATATCCCCTGCAATGTTAATAGTGCCGAATTTCCCTACATCACGCTAAAATGCAGACTGAAAAACTAGCTTCGCACTTTTCTAGAAATGTCATTCGAGTGATATCAAAAGCATTTCGGGTCAAGTTATGATACAGATCTTGCTCCATTAACGGGAGCACTAAACCTGATATGAGAGCGATATTACCGATAGCTATAAGGTAATGCACCCATCGATATTTACTAACCAACATCCGGAGTCATGTGATACTACAGCATTACATCTTTATAAGATTGAATCTGTCCATTAAAAAAATACACTAAGTTAACTGGTGTATCTTTAACACTATGTAGGGAAATTCGACACTATCAACACTTTAGGGGATAATATCTCTGTCGGCGGATGGCCTAAGGTATGTTTTATAGCCCTAACGCCCCTACGTACCTGTACGAGTACATTCCCGATATGATACGTTACCGGAACCATTTCTATGACGCCTCCAGCCTATCGCCAGTGCTTTAAGAGTCGGGATCAGCTCAAGTCTTTACGCCGAGATATTTATTTACGTCATCTCTATAAGGCTTATAGGTGCTATGCTACCCCCCTAGCAAGTCCCTTGCTGAACTCATCCCAAATACAGGTGCGCGGCCTCGGTCAGAGATACCCCCGTCCTGCGAGTCTCTTTGAGTACCGTACCCCCCCTAGTGAGCCAAGAATCGTGTGTAGGTACTTGGGCACAAATTTATCTAGAGCCTCAATATATGAATACTGTATACTGATTAAGACATCACACAAACTCTGCGCTCCTCGATGCGAACCATTTGGGCTACTAGTAGTCAAACGCGCTACCTAGATAAAGACTACTCGATACTGTTAGAATTCCACTCACCACTCGAACTACTGTACCAATCCATACCTGAGCAGACAAATACTGAAACGCTCCTTCCCCAGATATTTTACGAGGACTCCATCCTCCGGAACTCGTAGTTATCTTTTCTAATCACTCCCGACCCTTCCGAGTGTAAGGGGTCCATCGTGTCGCCGCCGCTTTTACCAACACCTAACTTTCACATATCCCTCCATGTCAAGTTGATAAATCCCACAAAACCAAGCCCCTCAAGAAGTAATACAAGTCAATAAAGTTAAAGAGTTCTCAAAAAAAGTGTGATTAACGATTCCCAATCGGAGTCCCGGTAACATTCTACAAAAAATTATTCTCTCTCCCACGGAAACCTTCCCAGAATGCCGGATCCTGTAGGTAGACAGCGCTATTAATATGATCTTGGAGAGCAGTATTAGTACTCGGTGCAGGGTGGTGTATTTCCTGCCCCGGTCTGCCCACATTCATTCATTCAGGTCTGTCGCTAGTACAAGAAGTGGGGGCAGGTATTCTGGGGGGGGGGTCAACAATTGTTGTTGTAGTTCCGTTTCTTTTCAGTCATTAATGTGCGGTTTGAATGATCGGTATGCCTACATGTACCGTTATTTGGATAGCTAGTCTATCAAGTGTATGAGGCAAGTTAATTCTTCGGCGGCTTGTCAAGAGTGCTCGAAAGGGCCCAGAACGTTGTGGAATATTGACTTAAGGGCGGGTTAGGAGAGAGGAATATTCCATCCCCCCCCTTTGCTTCCTTTTCCCAACCACGATTATTTCCTCTTCCCCTGGGATTCCACCCGGTGCTCAGATTGGGCTTCACGAACCGTAAATTCTCACCAGCTGGGGAAGAAGAGCGTTGAGGTGTTTCGCGACATCAGTGTTCGAGTGATACCCACCCTGCCGCGTTGTGAACAATAGGTGGCATATCATACCTAAATTATGGCTGAAACATAATATAGGAGACAGTATCCGCAACTGCGAAATCCTATCGTCACACCACATAATACTGTATTATTAACTTACCCTTCGACCCTTGTCATCCTACGAGTGATCATCTGTGATGATATTCGAGAAAAGCCCATCGAATAATTAGACTCGAGGCTAAGTTGCCTTTGCTGGTAAGATCTGGCTCTTTTTTTATTTTTATTTTTATCTTAAGCTCGGGCGGAGGGGGTTAGTTTTCGCTGAGCGCTCGGCCCCCCTAACTTATCCAAGAGAGGGAATTTCGGACGTTCTTAGCCTCAGGTCTTACGGTAGTGTTCTGAACTTTTATAGTATGATATGTGAGTAAATGCCAGGAAAGAACACATACCCAATATAAGACTACCGCACGAAAAAGAAAAAAGAATCGGTCATGGGAGGCCTCCGCCGTCGTTCCGTTTCTAAATAGGTCCCCACTATCCTCTAACATTCATACTACATCTCCTAAGCGTACCCGCTCCCTCTTGGGTTATCAATTATGCTACTTCCTTCAGCTTATATCCCCCCCTCATCTCATAACAATCTTCGCCCCATAGGATTGGAACTGCACTCCTCTTCGCAGCTCACTAACTTTACCGAAACAAACGCAACTCCAATCCGGCAACCCGAGTACGATACAACAATAGCGCCGGCCAGTCCGGTAATTCACCCTTCGGTGGCTATTCTTACGGATGTGGTGTTCGCACCACAGTGGGAATAATTAAGCACAGTATCATACTTTCAGGCAACTTTGATGCACTCATTGAGACCAAAAAGACCAGAGCTAGTGGACCCCTAACCGCAACGTCCTAATCAGCGCGAGATGTAGTTATTCCGGGTGTAGGGACCTCTCACTAATATAATAGCAAAACTGGCCTTTGTCATATCCCTCTTCCTCAATTATCTCAGTAGAGCACTTGACCACTCCTCCCCTCGTGATTTGGGGGGGGGGGGGGGGGGGGGGGGGGGGGGGGGGGGGCGGGGGGGGGCGGCGCCGGCGCCGCGCGGGGCCGCGGCGCGGCGGGCGGCGCGGCGGCGAACAGCAGC